>Ga0210016_1000969_pt1 | contig 26329 bp, 25 predicted proteins | sample CryGeyCG2014_300_FD_185454 | JGI IMG/M metagenome (GOLD analysis project Ga0210016, IMG submission 185454) | Groundwater microbial communities from aquifer - Crystal Geyser CG02_land_8/20/14_3.00 (SPAdes) (version 2) | ecosystem: Environmental > Aquatic > Deep subsurface > Groundwater | place...
ATGTGGATGGCAAAAAAGTGAAACTTGAAATGACCAAACCATTTGGTCTGAAGCTCGATGAAACCATTTTTATCGACGGGGAGGAACAGATTTTCTCAATCATTAATACAGGCGTCCCACATGCCGTTCTTTTTGTAGAAGATCTTGAAGGGTTGGATATCATCCGAATTGGAAGGGCGATTCGATACCATTCCTTTTTTGCACCGAGTGGAACCAATGCAAATTTCATCCAGTTGGAGAAGGGTTCTCAATTATCGATCCGTACCTATGAACGAGGCGTGGAAAACGAGACATTAGCCTGCGGCACAGGGGCTGTTGCTTCGGCCTTAATTGCTGCCTTCAAGGGCCTGGTAAAATCTCCGGTATCGATTAAGACCAGGGGAGGCGAGGTTTTGACGGTTTATTTTGAGATTGAAGGCCAGGAGGTAAAGAAAGTTTTTTTCGAGGGAGATGTCCACATCATCTATGAAGCTGAGATGTGGGAGGAGGCCTATCAATGAAAGAGATCAAAGCCATTGTCGTTGGCGCAGCCGGGAAGATGGGAAGCCGTATTATTCATATCATTAACGAAACCCCTTCGATTACCCTCTACCGTGCCATCGAGAGATTAGATCATCCATCTATTGGAAAAGATATTGGAGAAGTCATCGGATTGGGGAAAATGAATATCCCTTTGGAAGGGGATTTGAAGAAGGCAGGAGCGGATGTCATCTTCAACTTTACCAATCCTAAAACTTCCATAGAGAGTCTTGAATTCGCTAAAGAAACGAGTTCGGCCATTGTCATTGGTACGACGGGTTTGAGTCCCGAGCAGATTGAAAGAATCAAAGAACTTTCCAAAAGTGTTCGATGTGTTTTCTCGCCCAATATGAGCGTAGGAGTGAATGTCATGTTCAGGATCGTTCAGGAGGTTGCCCAGGTTTTGGGTCCGGAGTATGACATAGAAATTTTTGAAGCCCATCACCGTCTGAAAAAAGATTCGCCCAGTGGCACCGCAGCGAAATTGGGAGAGTTGATTGCCAACGCCATTGGACGAGATTTTGGTCAGGTTGGAGTCTATGGCAGGAAGGGGATGGTGGGTGAGAGGACAAAAGAAGAGATCGGGATGCAGGTGATCCGCGCGGGAGATATCGTGGGAGAACACACCGTGCTCTTCGGGGGGATTGGTGAACGGTTGGAGATCATCCACCGTGCCCACAGCCGGGATAATTTTGCACGCGGTGCAATCAGAGCAGCCCTCTGGGTGGTGAACCAGCCCAATGGCCTTTACGATATGCAGGATGTGTTAGGGCTAAAGAGGTGATGAATTACCAATAACCAAGCACAAATAATCAAGGCTACCTCTAAAAATGTCATTCCTGCCCCGTTTTTCAACGGGATAAACTCCAGCAGGAATCTATATTTCTGGATTCCCGTTTTCACGGGAATGACAGAATTATGATGGGGATTTAAAGCGGACACGAAACACGGTCACGGTCATGTAATTTATAGAGAGGGAGGCAAAATGAAGATTGTCAGATACAAGGATGGAGCATTGGTGAGGTGGGGCGTCATAGAAGAGGGTATGATTCGTGAAATGGATGGAGATCCTTTTGGCCACTTCCACCTGACCCCGAGAATGAAAACAATGGGAGAGGTGAAACTCCTTTCACCCTGCCTTCCCTCAAAAATTGTTGCTTTGGGTTTGAACTACAGGGACCATGCCGAAGAGGTAAAGATGGTTCCTCCCAAGGAACCCCTTCTCTTTATTAAACCTTCCACCTCTGTCATCGGACCGGGAGAGGCCATTGTCTATCCAAAGATTTCCAAGAGGGTGGATTATGAAGCTGAGTTAGCTGTAGTGATTGGGAAAGTAGCGAAAAAAGTTCCAGAGGAAAAGGCAGGGGATTATATCCTTGGATATACCTGTTTGAATGATGTAACCGCCAGGGATTTACAACCCAAGGATGGTCAGTGGACATTGTCGAAGGGGTTTGATACTTTTTCACCGATTGGTCCCTGGATTGTCACAGACATTGACCCCCATCATCTTGATGTATCGAGTTATCTGAATGGAGAGAGACGTCAGTATTCCAATACAAAGAACCTCATCTTTGGTCCCCATCAACTGGTGAGTTTCATCTCCCGGGTCATGACGCTTCTGCCAGGAGATGCAATCGCCACAGGGACGCCTTCTGGAATCGGTCCGATGGCCATTGGTGATCAAATCGATGTGGTGATCGAAGGGATCGGCACCCTTAGTAATAAGGTCGTTGCCGAGGAATAATTAATTCATGCTGAAAAATCCATCATGAAATTGATTGCGCAGATTTTAAATCAGATTACATTGATTAAAAAGATTGCGAAATCGTAAAGTTATTAATCTGTGTAATTAGTTGACACAATTTTTCAGTGGCAACTAATTAGGGGATGGGAGATGAACAGAAAAAAATCGATCGGATTCTATCATAGAGCATTGGAGATGATTCCAGGTGGGGTGAACAGCCCGGTCAGGGCCTTTAAGGCCATTGGCGTTCCACCCAGTTTTATTGAACGTGCAAAAGGGTCAAAAATTTTTGACGTGGATGGCAATGAATATATTGATTACGTGGGTTCCTGGGGGCCAATGATCCTGGGCCATGCCCACCCGAAGATTGTGGCAGCACTCAAAAGAGCCATCTCAAAGGGGACGAGTTACGGCGCTCCCACTCCCCTCGAAGTGGAACTTACCAGCAAAGTGAAGAAGGCCTTTCCTTCCATGGAATTGGTCAGGATGGTGAGTTCCGGAACGGAAGCGGTGATGAGTGCGATTCGAGTGGCAAGGGGTTATACAGGAAGGGCTAAAATTATTAAATTCGAAGGATGCTACCATGGCCATGGCGATAGTCTGCTTGTCAAGGCAGGTTCCGGTGCGATGACCTTTGGTATTCCTGATAGCCTCGGCATTCCAGAAGAACTGGCAAAACATACCTTGATCGCATCCTATAACAATCTGGAAAGTGTAAAAGCCCTGATCACTCAATATCCCGAGCAGATTGCTTGCATCATTGTAGAACCCATTGCAGGGAATATGGGAGTGGTTCTGCCTGAGAGGGGATTTTTAGAAGGATTGAGAAAAATCTGCGACGAGAAAGAGGTCCTTCTCATTTTTGATGAAGTCATTTCTGGATTCCGGGCAGCCTATGGAGGTGCTCAGGAGATTTACAAGATCAAAGCGGATATGACTTGTCTCGGGAAAATTATTGGAGGCGGTCTACCAGTAGGGGCCTATGGTGGAAAAAGAGCGATTATGGAGAAGGTCTCTCCTCTTGGAGGAGTCTACCAGGCAGGGACGCTTTCTGGGAATCCTCTGGCCATGACCGCAGGGATTACGACATTGACGCTCTTGAAGTCAAAAAAGATTTATCAGGATTTGGAGAAAAAGACTTTTTATTTAACAGAGAAAATTTCCGAATGTGCTGAGGAAAAGGGAATTCCTTTTTCCATCAATCGAACCCCAGGATTGTTCACCCTCTTTTTTACAGAGGGTCCGGTCAGGGATTACCGCACTGCCAAAATGAGCGATACGAAGCGATTTGCCCAATTCTTTATTGAAATGATGGAACAGGGTATCTATCTTCCTCCCTCCCAATTTGAAGCCTGGTTCATTTCTCTGGCCCACACCCAGAAAGATCTGGACAAAACCATCGAAGCCTGTGATGCCGCTTTTAAGAAGATTTAATTTTGAACAGTAAGGAGGTCGTGCTTTGTAACAAACGCTGTTAAATTGTTAACTATTTTCATAAATTAGTGACAAGTGAAGATGACCCCAAATCTTGACTTTATAGTTCCTGTCAAGAGCAAAAGCGAAAAAATCTAAACCTTCTGAAAATAGAGCTTTGTCCCTTTAAACGTCCCCTTATCTATTAGATGCTTCAATGAAAGATGAACGGTTCCGGGTCCTGAGCGAGAAGTTCCATTTCTCTGGTTTTCGAAAGTGGCAGGAGGAGATCATCGATACCCTCCTGGCGAGGCGCGATGTGGTCGTGGTCATGCCCACAGGAAGCGGTAAATCGCTCTGTTACCAGTTGCCTGCGCTGCTTCTGGATGGGGTGACCCTGGTCATCTCGCCCCTGATTGCATTGATGAAGGATCAGGTGGATGGACTGGTGGAGAATCAAATCCCTGCCACTTTCATCAACAGCGTATTGACCCCTTCCGAGCAAGGGCAGAGACTGAGAGAGATTCAGCAGGGCAGATATAAGCTGGTTTATATTGCCCCTGAGCGGTTTCGGAATCCGGGATTTATGGAGGGGATTCAATCCTGCAGTGTTTCACTGTTTGCTGTTGATGAGGCCCACTGCGTTTCCGAATGGGGGCATGATTTTCGTCCCGATTACCTTCGTCTCAAAGGGGTTGTTGAAAAATTGGGCCATCCCCCTGTTGCCGCTCTGACAGCAACGGCCACTCCTGATGTCCGCCGTGATATCATCACCCAGTTGGGTCTCAGGCAGCCGATCGCCTTCGTTGCCGGTTTTGATCGCCCCAATCTCCGGTTTCATGTTAAAAAGGTGGACGGTGAGAAAGATAAGGTCGATGCGATTGTCACCCTCCTCAAAAAGGGATTGCGGAGAGGAATCATCTATGCCGCTACCCGTAAGAATGTAGAAACCTTAACCTCGGCATTACGGTCCAATGGCTACAAAGCGGGAAGTTATCACGCCGGCATGGAGATGGAGTCCCGCAAGGTTGTGCAGGACCTTTTTATGGAAGGAACCCTGCCGGTGGTGGTGGCGACAAACGCCTTTGGCATGGGCATCGATAAGGCGGATCTCCGTTTTGTCGTCCACTATGACATCCCCGGCTCCCTCGAGGCTTACTACCAGGAAGTCGGGCGCGCCGGGCGTGACGGGAAGCCTGCAACCTGTCTGCTCCTTTTTAACTACGCCGACACTTTCACCCAGGAATTTTTTATCGACGGAAGTTACCCACCCCAAGACATGGTCGAGAGGACGTACGAGGTCTTATGTGATATCGGGACAGATGAAATTGAGATGACCCAGAAGGCCCTGGCCCAGCGCCTCGGTCGCTCAAAATCGAATGAGATGGCCGTTTCTTCGTGCCTGAAGATTCTGGAGAAGGCCGGCTATATTGAGCGCGGATCGGAAGGGGAGCATCAGGCCAGGGTGACCCTGTGTATCGAGCCGGAGGAGCTTCATCGCCAGGTTGAGGGAAAGAGCAAATACCAGAAAGAGATTGTCAATTATTGTGTCGATGTTCTGGATGGATCGAAAGACAAGACCCTTCTGGTGGACCTGGATGTGATGGCCGAGCATCTGAATCTTGCACCGGAGCAGTTGAGACGGTATTTCTCTACACTTCATCAAGCAGGGTCAATAGAATATCGACCGCCGTTTCGGGGCCGGGGTCTGAAAATACTGTCACGGGTTCCTATCCCCAAACTGAATATCAATTTTCAAGAGATTGAACGCCGGAGCCTTTTTGAGCGTAAGAAACTCCGAAGGATGATCGATTACGCCTATACTGACCAATGCCTAAGACGGTTTATTCTCGAATACTTCGGCGAGCGAATCGCAAAGAACAGTTGTGAAAACTGCTCGAACTGTCTCCATGAGGTTAAAACTCACACGCTCGGGACAATACCAAAAAAAGAAAAGATCATTAAGGGGAAACTCCCGAAGAAATCGGATCTTCCCTGCCATGAAGACCTGTTTGCCTCCCTGAAGGAAATGCGTCTCAAACTCGCTCAGGCATCCAACCTTCCCCCCTTTGTCATCTTCCATAACCGAACACTCATAGCCATCAGCCAGCAACTGCCTCAAACAACCTCTGAATTGCTTGCCCTCAAGGGCTGTGGCGAATATAAGGTATCGACTTACGGGGATCAGACGATTGAAGTGGTCAGGGCTTATCTCAAAAGGCATCCTGAGGCAAGGCCCTTGAGTGAGCATGATGGAGCTTCAGCAATACGACCTGTCCTGAAGAAACCTTCAGGGGGAAGCACAGTCGAGATCACATGGATGTTGTGGGAAAAGGGAGGGACTCTGGAGGAAATTGCCCGTAAAAGGGGTCTCACTTCATCGACGATTGCCGAACATCTTGTTCAGCTTATTGACGAAGGTCGGTCGATCAACCTTAACCGGATTCTTTCAAAGGAGCGAATCGCCCTCATTGAAGAAGCGATTGTTCGGGCCGGAAGCGAACGATTGGCCCCGATCAAGGCCCTGCTTCCTCAGGATGTAAGCTATGGTGAAATCCGTTTGGTTGCAGGGCAATATATTCGGAACGCGAAAGACAAAAATAAAAAGACATAAAGTGGGGCGGGTGGGGTCAAACCTTCAAAATTCAGGTAAGATTCTTCCCTTCAGAAACTCAATCCTTTCTCTTAACTGACTCTCTTTGTCCAACCTTCCCTCGATCCTCTTTATCGCATCACTTATGGCTGACCCCTTAATCCCAAAGTATCCCCCTATCTCTTTACCCTTTTCACCAGTCAATATTTTTGCCAAATAAATAGCTACCTGCCGCCCCTCATTTCCTTTTGCTCTCTCCACCAACTCTTTTCGATTCTTTCCGTAAAACAATTGACATGCCTTGATCACAGTATCAATAGATACTCTCTTCCGAAGCCTCTTCGCTTGGACAATCTCTTCATCAACTTTTATCCTCTCAATCAGTCTTAGAACTTTCGCCTTAAATGCCCCCTCCCCGAGGAGTAACCCTGCTTCCATCGTAGCGAATGGATTCTCATCTCTTCCTTCATCCGCTTCAACAAATTCTCTATAAGCTTTTACCGCCTTATTTCTATGGTTTGAAAAGTACGAAAGCGTCTCCTCTGTGTCAACCAATGAATTTTCTGCCTTCTGATTGATAAATACCCTGTAACTCGTCCAAGGATAATCCTGCAGTTCCTTGACCAATTTTGCTCTCACAGGATTCAAATGTATGTACCGACTTAACGAAATCAAATATCTATCTTTGTCCACAATAATCCCCTTAAATCGTCCCTGTAAGAGATGTCCGCTCCTCTGATACTTTCGATTAACATAAACGGTATAGCTCGTATTGATGTTCTGCATGATTTGGGATAAGTTCCCTTTCGGGGTCTCCAGGAGAAGATGATAATGATTATCCATCAATGCATAGGCATGAAGCAGAAAGCCATATCTCTCCTTTGTCCGGCTCAGTATTTTCAAAAACCTTTCCCGATCCGCGGGATTATAAAATATCTTATCTCGCTGGTTTCCCCTCGACGTGATGTGGTAAAAAGCATTTTCAAATTCTACCCTTAATTGCCTCGCCATGCCCATATTCTATTCAATTTGAAAAAATTGTCAATCGAATTTTGAAGGTTTGACCCCAACTTTTTCTTGAAGGTTTGACCCCAACTTTTTCCAACTTTTGCCAACTTTCAACTCTCGTATCTCCCAACACCAAATTAAAAAAGCCTCTTCATTGACCGGCCTGTTGCTTTAGTAGAATCCAGCAAAACTGAATCGTATCAGAGGACAGAGAAATATTCGCTCGCCCTTGCGGATGAAGAGGGAAAAATTTTAGACTATATTTATTTTGAAGTGAGAGGTCCTGGGGTAGATCGAAAAAGATTGCCAGAAGATGAGAGAGGAGCTTTTACCCATTGATTAATATTTACATTGCGCGGCATGGGGAGACGACCTGGAATGCGGAGGGGAGAATTCAGGGCCGAAGCGACCCTGGGCTTAGTCCGAAGGGTTATGCCCAGAGTTTCGCCTTGCTTGAGCAGCTCAAAGACCGGCCCATCTCGGCCATCTACACCAGTACCCTTCAGAGATCGATTCTCACCGCTCAACCTGTCGCCGAACATTTAGGTCTTCCCATTCAGAAACAGTCTGAAATGGACGAGATCGCTTTAGGGATATTGGAGGGAAAAGGACTTTTTCATTTTGATGAAGAGCTGAAGAGTGAATGGGAGCAGTTCAAGGGGAACCGGTTTACCTACCGTATCCCGGGGGCAGAGAATTATATGGATGTTGCTGTCCGGATTAAGCCATTCGTGGAAAAGATCATTAAACATCATGAGGGCCAGGAGGTCCTGATCGTCGGTCACGGGGTGGTCAATCGGATTTTAATCGGGCTGCTTTTGGAATTTCCCCTGGAGGAGATCCTTAAGATCGAGCAGACCAATGATTGTCTTTATCTGGTTCAGAAAAGCGGGGAGTCAAGGGTCTTTTACTACTTGAATGGTGAAGTCAAAGAGGGGCTCCTGCTCGTAAGCCGGGAGACAAGTCCCTGACGAGAAACGAAAGAACGAAGAAGGCTTAATGGACATTCAAACCCGAAATTGGAAAATCCGTTGCGTGATCTACGATTGTGATGGCGTTCTCTTCGATTCCCTCGAAGCCAACACAAAATTATATAACGATCTCTGTGCTTTGGTGGGGAGAGTCCCTCTGAGGGAGGAAGAGCTGCAATATGTTCACACCCACACGGTCTATGAAGCTATCCACTTCATTTTTGGGAAAGAAAACGATTTGGAAAAAAAGGCCTTAGAATCTCTAAAACAGGTTGATTTAAGAAATTACCTTATCTATTTAAAGATGGAGCCTCATCTGTTTCAAACTTTAGAGAAGCTAAAAGAAAAAGGAATACTTCGGGTCATCAACACCAACCGGACGACCTCGATGAAATATATCATGGAAAAATATGATCTCTGGCAATATTTCGAGATGGTGGTGACAGCCCTCGATGTCAAAAACCCTAAACCTAACCCTGAATCAATCGAGAAGATTATCGAAGCATTTAAATTGAAAAAGGAAGAGATTGTTTTTGTAGGAGATTCTGATGTAGACCAACAGACGGCCAAATCATCGGGCATTAAATTTGTTGCTTATAAAAATAAAGAAATAGCCAATGATGCCTATATCAATGATCACCTCGATCTGTTGAATTGCCTTCCGAATTAAAAGAATTCTGCCAAAGTAACCTTCAAGTCCCTTCCCGCGATAGGCAAGAACAATCCAAAATGCCCCCTACTCCCCCTCCCCATTGTCGCCCAGAATTTCATTAGAAATGTTTGACAAATAGGAGATGATAAAGGAAAATAATACGGATTATTAAGAAAAGATTATAAAGCAATGGAAAATGAAGACCTTTCAAAACTGAAGATTGATAAATCTGTCAGGACTTTTCGGCCGGTCAAGCGTAAAAGGCTTGTCTATTTTGTAGTGGTCACCCTGCTGATCATCATTGCGGGTTTCCTCTACTTGAGCGGCTTCATTTCACCGGCCATCCCAGTGGAAATGGCAAGCATTTCCCAGGTCTATCCCTCCCAGACCATTTCCCAGTTAAATGCGAGTGGTTATGTTGTGGCCCAGCGAAAGGCTGCTGTGGCTTCCAAGATCACCGGCCGGCTTGTTTCGCTGATGGTGGAAGAAGGGAGCAGGGTAAAAGAAGGACAGGTGATCGCCCGCCTGGAAAACGAGGACGCCGTTGCAGCCCGTGATCAGGCAGATGCGAACCTGAAGGTGGCCCGCGCCAATCTAAAAGGGGCCAAGGCGGAACTCGAAGAAGTTTCCCTTACGTTCAATCGAGACAAACAGCTCATCGCAAAGGGAGTGATATCGAGGTCCCAATATGATACTTCTGAAGCCCGTTTTTTAAGGGGTCAGGCTTCAGTGGCGGCGGCAGAGGCGGCAATAAAAGCCAGCTCTGCGGCCCTTCAGGGAGCCAATGTCGCTCTGGAATACTCTCTGATCAGGGCTCCTTTCAATGCGGTCGTCTTGACAAAGAACGCTGATATCGGGGATATCGTAACACCTCTTGGAGCGGCTGCCAATGCAAAGGCTGCTGTCGTCACCATTGCTGACTTAAATTCCTTGCAAGTTGAAACAGATGTTTCAGAAACCAATTTAGGACTCGTGAAGGTTGGACAGCCCTGCGAAATCCAACTTGATGCCATCCCAGATTCACGTTTCCGTGGAGAAGTCCATGCGATCGTTCCAACAGCGGACCGGGCCAAAGCCACCATTATGGTGAAGGTTCGCTTTTTCGAAAAAGATCCCCGTATCCTACCTGAGATGAGGGCAAAGGTTGCCTTTCTTTCACGGCCATTGAAGCGAGAGGAGGAGAAACCGAGGACAGCGGTGATTCGGTCGGCTATTGTCAACCACGGGGACCAAAAAACTATTTTTCTTGTCCAAGGGGACAGAGCCGTGGAGACAGCCATCACCACGGGAGAGCAATTGGGTGAGATGATCGAAGTATTGGGAGGAGCCAAAGCAGGAGATAGGGTGGTGGCGAAGCCGCCGAAGAGATTGAAAAACGGGTCCAGGATCAAGGTCGCTGAAAAGTGAGGATGGAAGGGAAAACACCCATTGTTGAAATAAGAAATTTGAGCAAGTCCTATCACCGGGGGACTCAAGTCGTCCCCGTGTTGCACGATATCACTTTTGACATCAACGAGGTCGAATTCCTGGTCCTCATGGGCCCATCCGGTTCGGGGAAAAGCACGCTTCTCAATCTGATCGCTGGTATTGACAGGGCGGACAGCGGCACGATCAAGGTCGGGGGCGTTGATATTACTTTGCTTTCTGAAACAGAGCTTGCCCAGTGGCGTGCCACGAATGTGGGTTTCATCTTTCAATTCTACAACCTCATCCCGGTTCTCAACGCCTTTGAGAATGTGGAGCTTCCTCTAAATTTGACAGGACTTTCAAAAAAAGAGCGCAGGGAGCATGTGGACATGGCCCTCAGGCTGGTCAACCTTTCCCATCGTTTGGATCATTACCCCAAAGAGCTTTCAGGTGGTGAACAGCAACGGGTGGCCATTGCTCGCGCCATTGTCACCGATCCGACCATTTTGGTCGCAGACGAACCCACAGGCGACCTGGATCGGGTTTCGGCTGAGGAAGTTCTGGACCTGATGGAGCGCCTCAATGCTGAACTGAAAAAGACCATCATCATGGTGACTCATGACCCACGGGCAGCCAAGAGGGCTCAGGTGCTCAGACATCTGGAAAAAGGTTTTTTAAACAATGCTCATTCTCAAAGTCCTCTTTAGGAGTGCTTTTCGAAATAAACTCCGCACCAGTCTCACCATCCTGGGGATTACCATCGCAATCTTGGCCTTTGGTCTCCTTCGCACCCTGATCAGCGCCTGGTATGCAGGCGTGGAGGCTTCTTCTGCCACACGCCTCGTCACCAGGAATTCGGTATCCATCGTTTTCCCGCTTCCTCATTTTTACAAAAATAAGATCCAGCAGGTCAACGGCGTGAAGACCGTTTCTTACGGAACCTGGTTTGGTGGTGTTTACGGTGACGAGAAAAATTTCTTTGCCAACTTTGCCGTGGAACCCAGGAGCTTTCTTGAACTCTATCCTGAATTTATCATCCCTCCAGATGGCAAAGAGGCGTTTCTCAAAGATCAGAAGGGTTGTGTCATTGGAAAAAAACTTGCAGCCAAGTTCGGATGGAAGATTGGCGACATCATTACCCTCAAAGGAACCATCTTCCTGGGAAACTGGGATTTTGTGGTTCGAGCCATCTATCTGGGGAGAGACAAGGATACGGATGAAAGTCAGTTTTTCTTTCACTGGGATTACCTCAATGAAATCGTGAAAAAGTCTCTCTCAGGCTGGGCTGATCAGGTGGGTTACTATATCATTGGTGTGGCCCGCCCAGAGCTGGCAGGCGATGTGGCCGTTGCCATAGATCAAATCTTTAAAAATTCTCTGGCAGAAACCCTGACGGAAACTGAAAAAGCCTTCCAGCAAGGTTTTATTGCCATGAGTGGAGCCATCGTGACGGCCATCCAGATCGTCTCCTTCGTGGTCATTTTCATCATCATGGCCGTGGTCGCAAACACCATGGCGATGACCACTCGGGAGAGAATTGGAGAGTATGCTATCTTAAAGACCCTCGGATTTGGAGGGGGACATATTACTGCACTGATCTTTGGAGAGTCTCTGGTGATCACGATCATGGGTTGTCTGCTGGGTGTCGTGTTGACCTTTCCTGCGACAAAAATCCTGAGCCATGAGTTGGGAACTTACTTCCCCGTGTTTAATATTGGGAGAGAAACCCTTTTATTAAACCTGGTGGCCGCATTGACCATTGCCTTTGTTTCGGCGATCATCCCAACCCGGCGGGCTATTAAAATTCGTATCGCAGACGGCCTCAGGAGGATCGGCTGATGGCGATCCCGATAGCCTACAACTTCCGTAATCTCTGGACACGAAGGCTGACGACTATTCTGACCGTTTCGGGTATGGCCTTAGTGGTTTTTGTCTTTGCCTCCATTTTGATGCTTGCCGGAGGGCTCCAGAAGACCCTGGTCGAGACAGGCTCTTACGACAACCTGGTATTCCTTCGCAAAGGTTCGAGTTCCGAAGTGGTGAGTGGGGTGACCAGGCAGCAAGCTTCCATTTTGGAAACATTTCCTGAGATTGCCATGGGTCCAAGAGGCCAGAAGCTTCTGTCCAAGGAGGTTGTGGTGCTGATTGCCCTGACCAAGAAGGGGAGCGACAAGCCCTCCAATGTGGTTCTCCGTGGCATAGATGAAAACTCTCTTCTCTTGAGGTCACAGGTGAGACTGGTGGAAGGGCGCCTTCCAAGAATGGGCTCAACAGAAGTCATCGCTGGGATGAGCATTGTTCAGAAGTTCAAGGATATAGGGGTGGATGAAACACTCTGCTGCGGAATGCGTGACTGGAGGATTGTGGGAGTCTTTGATGCCGGAAACACTGGTTTCAACTCCGAGATCTGGGGAGATGCGGACCAGTTCATGCAGGCCTTTCGGAGGAATGGTTATTCCTCGGTTATTTTTAAGTTACAGGATTCTTCAGAGTTCCAGAATGTTAAATCACGCATTGAAAGCGACCCCCGCCTGACCGTAGAAGCAAAGCGGGAGACGAGGTATTATGCAGACCAATCCGAGATCATGGCAAAGTTTCTGAGAATTTTAGGTATTTCTCTCACCATTATTTTTTCTATCGGGGCAATTATCGGTGCGATGATTACCATGTACTCTGCTGTGGCCAACCGGACAGCCGAGATCGGAACCCTTCGCGCACTCGGATTTAAAAGGAGAGATATCCTGATTGCATTTCTTCTGGAATCGTTGTTCCTCGGCTTTTTAGGTGGACTCGTTGGGCTCTTCTTCGCTTCCTTCATGCAGCTCATCACCATATCCACAATGAACTTCCAGACTTTTTCAGAACTCGCCTTCAGCTTCTCTCTGAACTTCAATATTATTACTATGGGCATGGTATTCGCACTGGTGATGGGTTTGGTGGGTGGCGTGCTTCCGGCGATACGAGCATCGCGCATGATTATTGTAGATGCCCTGCGGGCAGTTTGAGTCATGAAGATCATAAAATATTTTCTTATATCCCATTGTCAAAAGGAGAGATATTGATGTCTGAATCGCGGTTAAATCCAAAATACAAAGAGACCATATCAAGGCTTGTCAATCAATCCCCCTATTTTTCGCTTCTCTCGATGAAGATCAAAGACCTCGAATGGGGAACGGCCGTTTTGGAAGTTGAACTGGAGGAGAAACATCTCCAGCCTTTTGGTTTTGTCCATGGAGGGGTTATGGCCTCAGTCATGGACGCAGCCACTTTTTGGGCCGTCTTCCCTCAAGTGAAGGATGGAATGGGACTCACGACTGTTGAGATAAAGGTGAATTTTCTTGCTCCGGTCCAGAAAGGGAAGCTGGTGGCCAAAGGCCGGTGCATCAAGATAGGGAAAACTTTGGCTTTAGGAGACGCCACGATTTATAATGCTAAAGGAAATCTCTTAGCCCATGGAACAGCCACGATGATGATCGTCCCTGACCTGAAAGTCGAAGGACAAGAGAACTTACCACCCAAAAAGATATGATTTTTGGGGTTGATTGCCGCCGCATTTTTTAGTTAGAAGATAACTTTCAAATCCCCCCTCGCCCCCCTTTGCTAAAGGGGGGCGAGGGGGGATTAAGACTTTTCATGGTTCGTGCCAGCACGCCGAACTACTGGCCTGCCTGCGCGAAGCCGCTCCGGCGAAAGCAGGAGTTTCTGCAAACATGTCTGGGAGGCCAACCGGCCATGACCAATTACAATTATTTTTAGCGAGACCTCTACCCAAGCTTGCCCGATATCCAGCTCTTTGAGTCTGTGTTCACCTACAAGTCAGTACTGGGGGCCATATGCAGGAATCGAAGATTACGGATGAAAGTGAGCGATAACGAGTAAATTCACCTGCCAGTGTGAAAAGTTTCTGAACGCTGATCAGAGGGAATGAAAAGTTATCTGTCTCTATTTAAGACTCAAACATTTGCCTCTACACGCTTTAACTTTCTAATATCAACTGATTGTTGTGTTTTCCATAAATCAAATTGTAGTTGAAGGCGAAGCCACCCCTCTGGTGTCCGGCCAAAAACCTTTGACAATCTAAGAGCCATTTCAGGACTGATCCCGGACCTGCCGTTCAGAAGGGTGGAAAGAGTTTTTCGTGTAACCCCCAGTGCATCGGCTGCCTCCGTTACACTTAAATTCAGGGGTGCAATACAAAACTCTCTTATAATTTCCCCGGGATGCGGTGGATTGTGCATGCGCATAGGATTCTCCTTTAATGATAATCTTCATAATTTACGTCGATGACATCCCCTTGTTTAATCTTGAAGCTAACACGCCAGTTCCCACTGACTTTCACTGACCACGTCCCTTTACGCTCACCTTTAAGTTCATGCAAATTTAAGCCGGCCAAATCCATATCATCAATGGTTTCAGCCGTCTCGAGAAGAGCGAGGATTCCCCGGAGCCGTGGTACATGTTGTGGATTGACACCTGCTGAGATGCCTGATTCAAAGAGCTGCTTTAGGCCTTTGTGCCGAAAATTCTGTATCATACAGTAAAATTGTAACCTGATACGTTATAGGTGTCAAGAAATTTAGATACTTGATTTGGAACGTCAACAGACCTAATTTATTTATTATTGGTTGAAATCTGCAATGTAGGGACAAAATGACTTGCGGAAGATTTCAGGAAGAAGTTTTCAGGCGGAGGTTTGGTCGGGGGCAATGACCTTGAGGACGTCCTTAAGTATTTTAAATTATCCTGCGAAGTCCAGTGCCACTTGTAAACCGTCCTTACTTAACAAACTTAACTGTGTCTCTTGGGCACGTCCTAAAATGATTTATGAGCGCTCAGTCGATAATATTCTTCCTGGATCGACGTTCCAGTCATATTCCATATATTGAGCTGTTTCGAGTGCCCGTTCTTTACCCAGGAGCTTGGCGACCACATACAAAGACATATCAATTCCCGCAGATATGCCGGCCGATACAATGATTCTTCCGTTGTCTATAATCCGTTTGTTTGCTTGAATCGTTGTGTGAGGCGCCACTTTCTTCAGAAGTTCTATTGCCCCGTGGTGAGTGGTGGCTGCCAGGCCTTCCAGCAAGCCAGCTTTCGCCAGGAGCAGAGCTCCGGTGCATACCGAAAGAATTAACTCTGCCTTTTGTGAAGAGCTTCTTATCCAATCAATCAAGATAGGGTTGTGAATTTCTCTACGAGTGCCTAATCCTCCCGGGACGAGCAGAATATCTGGCTGAGGACAATCCTGAATGGTATAGCTTGGATTAACACTCAAATGATTTCGAGCTGAGATGGGTTGCCCTTTCTCTGCAACCGTATAAACGTTAAAGGGATTTAAATTGTCCTGCCTACCTGTCACTGAGAAGACCTCAAAGGGACCACAAAAATCGAGCACCTCCACTTCATCAAAAATAAGGATAGCGACATTTCGCGATTGATTCATCTCTGTGCTCCTTTCTTCATTAACCTATAATCATTAATGATGGAAATCCAGAATTGAAATTGTATAACCATCAAGGACCAAATGAGATCCGGTCTTTCAGACCGGGTGAAATGATAGTCTTTCCCTCTTTGTCTACGATGAGACATTCGACGCCATCAAGTTTTTGACAGAGGGCATATCCCTTCTCAAGGCCGAGAACAAACACAGCTGTCGCCAGGGCATCGGCTATCATTCCTTCTTTACAGAGTACTGTTACACTTTGACAGTCATCTGTAGGGAAACCATCTTTTGGGTTAAAGATATGGTGATACCGTTTGCTTTCGTAATTGAAGAATCTTTCATAATCTCCTGAGGTGACGACAGCCATATCGGAGACAGAAATTCTTGCCAGGAGTTTTTGAGATTCCCTTGGATTCTGGATACCAATTGACCAGGGTTGATTATTTTTTAGACCTCCAACTCTCAAATCTCCGCCAGCATTGATGATCAAATTTCTATATTCGAGAGACTTCAGAAGTTCAAAAGCCCTGTCCACAGCATAGCCTTTGGCAATTCCGCCCAGATCAATGGCCATGCCTTTCTTTTTCAAGAAAACTTTCCCCTTTTGATCCGTCTCTATATTTTTAAAATTGACCAGACCCAATTTTTCTTTCACTTCTTCTATAGAAGGGGGAATCTTTTTCTTTCTCGCCTCCCTCCAGAGTTCAGTGAGAGGGCCGATAGTGATATCGAATCCACCCTCTGAAAGTTCGGATATCTCCTGTGCTTTTTTGATTACCTCCATGGTTTCTGGAGAGACCTTTAACCATGCTTTTCCGGCGGATCGGTTGATTCGAGTCACATCACTCGAATCAAGCCATGGGCTCATTAAAGTTTCAATCCTTTTAATCTCCTGAAAGGCTTGAAGCACTGCTTTATTGGCTGCTTCCTCATCATCGCCAATGAGGGTGATTTCAATTATTGTCCCCATGGCCACTTGCTGGTATTTAAAGAGATTGGATGATTGTGAAGAAGGTGGATGGAGAATTGAGATGAAAGAGAAGAATAGAAGAATATAAATAACTCTCCCCTTTTTAAAGGGGGGCGAAGGGGGATTACTTAACATATCCCTCCTTCCTCAGTTTCTCGAAAATCTCTTTTGCTTTATCCAAACTGTCGAAGATCAAGACCGCAGTAATGGTCGCCCCTGATACAGAATCCACATTAGGATCAAAAGTGAATGGGCTGAGGATGGATCTCCCTATGGTTCTGGCTTTAAATTTTTTTATGTCTTCCTCGGTCCAGTTGAGGTTTCCAACTTTTGTAAGCTGGATAGGGACAATATCGATCACCTTTCCTTCACGGTCAAAGGCATATATAAAAAACGTGTCATGGCAGATATCACAGACAGCTCGCCGGCTTGCTAGTTTCGAAAAGAGATTTTTCTGGGATGTTCCGAAATCAACCTTTCCCAAATAAATCCAATCTCCATCTTTCAGGGATATCTTTTCGATTTTAAGGACTTTTCCTCCTGTTGATTCCATTCCTTCCCTTGCCTTTGCCAGCAGTTCTTCTTCTGTGAGAGGTGGCTTTAAAACATCCCCTTCGTAGACAGTTCCTTTTCTTGGTTTTAATAGAGCGAGATCATACTGAAGGACTGCTTTGGTTTCATCCACGAGGCTCTGTAAATCCATCAAACCCAGATGCATACTCACCACAACGCCTTTTCCCTGAGCATCTTTCCTGACCCAAATCGTGAAAGGGGTTCGAGGGCTTCCAACACCCATATGGGCATCGAATTTAGAATCGCTGATGATAGGATAGGGGACATTATATTGTTTTTTATAAATTTCCACCTCATTCAGGTTATTCCCGGCAGCCACCCCTATCATCTTCACCTTTCCCTTCAATCTGGGATCTTTTTCAATGGATGAATATAACTCATTGAAAATCGGGGCCTGCCTCTGACAGCTCACGCAATAGGTGCTGATGAATTCAATGAGGATTAAATTCCCACGGATTTCCTTGAAGGAGAAACTCTTCTTTTGCGGGATCCCGAGGTAGACCTGTTCTCCTTTGGATAGAGCCTGAGTAAAGGTCAGATCGGGTAAAGGAATGGCGAACCCCATGGCCTTTGTTTCTGCCAATAAAAGGCAGTAGCAGAGAGGGATGAATAAAAAAACAATTCCTATAGCCGAGATGAATTTTCTATTGATCATAGATTTTGTTCTTTATGTTTAGCAGGGTCGGGTCTGTTTTTACCCCGTTAGAAATAATGCCCCGCTCGGTTTCGAGTCGCAACGACTGGAATTTCTAACGGGGTTTACTTCCTTATGAAAAATATTGTGTCACCCAGTTGGCTCAGGGTGGACGGTGACATCAGCATTCGGCATAAGCTTCTGGATGACATGTTCAATCTCTTCTGTGAGATTGTGGGCTTCTTTTAAGGTTTGATTACCATCTACGAGGATATGGATATCTACAAAAAGCTGCGGACCTGAGCAGCGCACCCTCACATTATGACAACCCTTTACGTCTGGTAGGACTTCTAACGCAGATATGATTCTTTTCTCTATGCCTGAGGGGGCAACGTCCAGCAGTGCCTGAATCGTGCGAATACCGAGTTTTATGCTGACGTAAACCACAATCAATCCCACCATGATGGCTGCCACTGAATCCGCTTGGTGAAAGAACGCTAAACCCGGTACTACCTGACTGAGCTTTACGAAAAACAGTCCCAAAATAACTACGCCAGAGCTCCAGATATCAGTGCTGAAGTGGAGTGCATCTGCTTCAAGGGCTTGGCTGTTGTACTTTCTGGCTGCCCGATAGAGGATACGAGAACGGGAGATATCCACCACAATTGATGTGATCATGACAGTGAAGGACCAGAAGGTGACTTTTAAAACAACGGCATGATAAAGAAGACGGTGGGTAGCCTCGTAAAGGATCCAAAAACATGTCACCAGAAGAAGCAGGGTTTCAAAAAGCGCAGAAAGGTTTTCCGCCTTGCCGTGGCCATAAAGGTGATTGCGATCCGCTGGTTTGCCAGAAATTCGGACTGCCAGGAAAGTCATCACCGCAGCCATGAGATCAAGTCCGGAATGGGCGGCTTCGGCAAGAATGCCCAGACTACCAGTGGTAAGCCCTACGATAATCTTAAAACCGGTTAGGCCACCACCCGCCATGACAGAACTCATTGCGGCTGACCTTTTTTCATGTGCGCCGTCTTGAGAAAAGTTACTCATTACCATTTTTCGCCGCCATCAAAAATACTGAGATTCTGGTTTGATAGAGAGATTCACTTTGAGCAAAAGAATTCTATCATAGGGTAATTGAATTAGCAAAAGCGGTCAACCATAAAATGCGATAAGAATCATGGAGGAAAAATCAAAAAGGGACGGTTGTAGATGCTCAATTTCTTGTCAGAAGAGAAAATTTATTCCACCCGTTTATCATTCTTGAAGACCAAGGAGCCGACTGGGCAGACCTTCACACACTCAACGCACTGTCCGCAGGTTGTTTCGCCAATTGGTTTGTCTTGGAAGGTGGAGACCATTCGTTTGAAACCTCTTCGGGTGAAGCCAATGGCTCCGATGCCTAATTTCTCCTGACATACCCAAACGCATTTGCCGCAAAGGACACACTTATTGGGATCATAGATAAAGAGAGGACTGCTTTCATCTATGGGTAGATTCCTCTCGAGTTTTCTGAATCGCTTTGTCTTGAGTTTTATTCCAAGATGTTTAGCAATTTTCTGGAGTTCGCACGAACGGTTTTTTAAACAATGACCGCAATTAACAGGGTGGCTTGCCAGAAGAAGTTCAGCAGAGGTGCGTGCAAGCCTCAAAGCGATTTTACCTCGCGTATTGACCGCCATGCCTTCTCTTACTGGTTCAGTGCAGGCTGTGACAGGTTCGTCCTCGCCTTCAACCTCTACAAAGCAGAGACGACAAGAGGCAGAAGGCTGCATCTTGTCATAAATGGCACAGAGGTTGGGTATATAGATTCCATTTTCCAGAGCAACCCAGAGGATCTTTTCTCCCTCTTTGGCTTTTATTTTTTTACCATCAATGGTTAAAGATACTTCTTTCATTTCTCGTTGTATCATGTCATTCCCACCCCGTATCCAGTATGGGGTAAACTCCAGTGGGAATCCAGATAGGTTTTAAAGGAATGGATTCCTGCTTCCGCAGGAATGACACCTTTGAATGAAGTTTTCTTTTCTTTTTTCAAAACATCCAGATTGTTACTTTCCCTCTGACTTAGGCACCCGGTCAGGGGGTGATAATTTGATGACAGCATCATACTGCGGCGGACATGCAGCAAGGCAAGTATTGCACTTAACGCATTTTTCCTGGTCAATGACCTTGATTCTCCTCTTCTTGTCAGTAGAGATAGCCTCAATTGTACAAGTGCCAACACAGGCATCGCAGCCCCGTGCACACTTCTCTGGAATGATGTAATAAGCAATGAGGGGCTGACACCTCAGCGCCGGGCAGCGGCCTTCTTTAATGTGAACCTCATACTCCTCCCGGAAATATCTCAGGGTTGTGAGCACAGGATTGGGTGCGGTTCTGCCCAGACCACAGAGTGATCCTTGCTTTATATCCTCTGCCAGTTCCTGGAGTGTCTCAATATCTTCCATTTTTCCACGGCCCTTTGTGATGTCCTCGAGGATATCTAACATTTGCTTTGTTCCCAAACGGCATAGAGTACATTTTCCACAGGATTCCTTCTGGGTAAAGTCAAGAAAATAACGGGCTACTTCAACCATGCAGTCGTCCTCATCGAGAACGACCATTCCACCAGAGCCCATCATGGCTCCGCTTTCCTGGAGAGAATCAAAATCAATGGGAATGTCGAGTACCGATTCAGGAAGGCATCCGCCGGATGGGCCGCCAATTTGAACTGCCTTGAAACGCCTCCCTTTGGTGATACCGCCGCCCACCTGGAAGATGATCTGGCGCAGTGTTGTACCCATGGGGACTTCTACTAGACCTGTATTGACGACTTTCCCTGCGAGGGCGAAGACAGCTGTGCCCTTGTTTTTTCCAATACCTATCTGTAAGCGCCACTCCGCCCCATTTTTTATGATATGAGGGACATAGGCCAGGGTCTTTACATTATTAATGAGAGTCGGTTTTCCAAATAGACCTTGAAGGGCAGGGTAGGGGGGACGATGTCGAGGGATTCCGGGTTTCCCTTCTATCGACGCAATGAGGGCTGTCTCTTCTCCGCAGACAAAAGCACCTGAACCTTGGAAAAGTTTGATGTCAAAGCTGAAGTCACTCCCAAGAATATTTTCTCCAAGCAACTTGTATTCTTCCGCTTGATGAATCGCATTCCGAACCCTTTGTACAGCCAGGGGATATTCAGCTCGAACATAGATATAGCCATGACGGGCACCGATGGCATAGCCTGCGATAATCATTCCCTCTAATACTGAGTGAGGGTCACTTTCCAAGATAGCTCTGTCCATGAAGGCGCCCGGGTCGCCTTCATCGCCATTACAGATCAGATATTTTGGTTCTCCTTCTGAGCGACGGCAGACATCCCACTTATCTCCAGCCGGGAAACCTGCGCCTCCCAAACCCCGTAATTTAGACCGCTTGATCTCCGATACAATTTCCTCTGGTTTCATCTGGAGAGCTTTTGACAGATTTTCATATCCGCCGTTCGCAATATAATGTTCTATCTCCTCTGGATTAATTTGGCCGCAATTCTTTAAAAGGATTCGCTGTTCATATTTTGATCGGGGAAAATCAGAAAAGCTGGGGATCAGGTCATTTTCTTCGAGGGCGCCTAAAACAAACTCAAGACAGGGATCACCATTTAAAATGAAGCTATTGATTAAATTCTCGGCTAAAACTGGATTGACATGGCCATAACAGATGGAAGGATATCCCGGTTTCCGAAGTATGACCAGAGGCTCAGCATAACAGTGTCCCATGCAGCCCACTTCATAGACGAGGCAATTGAGATTTTGTTTTTTCACTGTGTCTTTTATCGCCTGAAGGACCTCGAGCGCGCCAGCCGCTCTGCCGCAAGTGGCAGTCCCGACCAGAATCACTGGCACTTGGTCATTCCATATCTCCCTCCAGCGGGATTGCGCCTGCTTTTTTATTTCATCGAATTTCAATTCTTTTCCTTTTCTTCTTGCTCTTTTTGAAGCTGATAGGAGAGCAGGATACCATCTACGCGAGTGGGATTAGCTTTGCCCTCAACCTTTTTATCCACAACGCTCACGGGCGCCATGGCACAACAACCGACACAAGCCACTATATCGAGGTCAAACTCGCGATCAGGGGAGGTCTCACCCGGTCCTATTTTCAATCTTCTTTGCCACGCTGCCAGAGTGATGTAACCCCCCTTTACATGACAGGCAGTTCCCATGCAAACCCTTATGGAATGCTTGCCGGGAGGGGTGAGACGAAACTGGTTATAGAAGGTTGCTACGCTGTAGACATCAATGTCTGGAATATTGAGGAACCTGGCAACCTCGAGCATGGCATAGGGCGGTAGATATCCAAGCTCTTCCTGGATTTTTTGTAAAATGGGTATGAGGTTTTCTCTTTTACTTCCTATGCCTTCTAATATGACCCTTGTTTTTTCTTTGATCTCTGCCTCTTCGTTGCTCATCTTCGTCTCTATTAATTGAAATAACGAATTCAGACTCCAAAAACAAGAGTCTTCTCAATCTTTTTTCGAATCCCCTGGTGAAAGGCGATTTCTAAAATAGAGGGTAGAATTTTCCTATTCTACATGAGGCCAACGGATCCCAACACCTCGCGTGGGCTGGTGATCAATTTTTGGATGCCGAGCTCTTTAGGATAGGCGCCAAAGGCGAGGCCCATCAACTGGGTGAAATAAAGGATGGGAATTCCATAGCGGGTTTTATAGGCTTCCTCAATCTGCCTTTGACGGCCATCGAGGTTCGCTTGGCAGAGAGGACAGGCGACAGTAATGGCATTGGCCCCCGCCTCCTTTGCCTCACGGAGAATATCGTTTGAAAGCTTGAGGACCATATCAGATCGGGTGAGGGTCATCGACACACCACAGCACTCTGTTTTAAAGGACCAATCAATCGTTTCTGCGCCCAAGGCTTTAACAATGGTATCCATGCTTTGAGGATCTTCGACATTGTCAAACTGGCAAACCTTTGGGGGACGTGTGAGGGCGCATCCATAATAACAGGCCACCTTCAAACCTTTAAGTTTCTTTCGAATCCTCTCGCGGATTTTCTCGATACCCATTTCAAGAAAGACTTCTAAGGGATGATAAACTCTCACCTTGCCCTGATACTTGTAATCGAAAACCTCGTGAATCTTTTTCTTTAAATCGGCATCATGCTCCAGCTCCACATTGGCTGCCTTAAATCTGGAAAGGCATGCCAGACAGGGAGCGATCAATTTATCAAAGCCGTCCTTTTCAGCATGAGAAAGGTTAAGAACTGGAAGGGCAATCGATAAAAGATGAGAAGTCGCATGGGCGGATGAGGCTCCGCAACAAACCCAGTCCTTCACTTCTGCGAGGTCAATTCCTAACGCCTTGGCGACATATTTCAAAGAGAGATTGTAATCATATCCAGAGGAACTGAGAGAACATCCCGGGAAATAGGCATAGCGCATCAGCAAACTCCTTACATTAATGTTAGAGGATCGTCCCGCAAGGCGGGACTTGAGGAGCGCTACGCTTAAGGCCGGAGGCAAAAGATTTTTCCTGCCTCAAGCGAAAGCGATCCTCGAACGAAGCGCTCCTCAAGCGAAGCGATCCTTTTCCATTGCACGAATTCTGGCCATTACCTTCCGAAGTTCTTTTGCCCCATGACTGAAATGGGGAAGGGGCTTGAGCTTTCCCTTCAATAGCATGGGAGAAGCCATATCGATATCTTTAAAAGGCGTCAGCATCCTTAAATTAATTAGCAGGGCAAGCCCCAGTTCATACACCTTTCCAAAACGTTCCACCAATGCCATAAAGATTCGATGCAAGGCAGGGATGGCAGGGTAAGGGTTATAGTATTCAGACTCCTTTGACATCTCCCTCAATCCATCAATGACCCGGAGGATATTGATGTCCTGGGGACAACGAGTATTACAGGTTTCACAAGAAAGACAGATCCAAATGGCGCCTGACCAATAAATCTCTTCAGCCAGGCCGAATTGGGTCGCTCGCATCAGTTCGTGAGGTTTCATCCTCATGGCATAAGCAGAGGGACAGCCCAATGTACATTTTTTGCACTGGTAGCAGAGCATGACATTCTCGCCCGTCAAGGTTTGAAGGTCTTTGCTGAGTTTCAAATTTTCCTTTGAAAAGACGACGGTCATTTTATCTCCTCTTTAAATCTCAAACATTGCTCTCTGTCGCATCACAGGGTTTATAGATGACCGGATTTGACTCTTTTGGGAAAAAGACAGTAAAAGTAGTTCCTCCGCCTTCCTCACTTTCGACGGAGATGGAGCCCAAGTGAGCGTCCACAATGCTCTTGACAATTGAAAGTCCGAGGCCTGTCCCGACGATCTGACGAGTTTCTATGGTTTTCACCCGATAGAATTTATCAAAGATTCGAGGGAGATCCTCTTTTTTAATGCCAATCCCAGTATCCGAGACCATGGCCTTCACAAATCCGCCCTCTTCAACGAGATTGATCCAAACCTTTCCACCCTCAGGCGTATATTTGATGGCATTGGAAATGAGATTGGTGAAGATTCCCTCCATACTATTTCGGTCTGCATGGATCACCGAAACATTGGAAGGGGCGGAGAATTGAAGATCGATCTTTTTGTTGTCAGCCACAACCCTCATCAGATCCACCACTCTTTGAATCACATCGTGAAGGGCGAGAGGCTCTTTGTATTGAACCATCTTTCCTGCTTCAATTTTGGAAAGGTCAAGAAGGTCTTTGATCAGATCGAGAAGTCCTTTTGTCCTCTCTTTGGCGCGGGAAAGGAGTCGTTCCTGCTTTTCTGTTATTTCCCCTGCCATTTTATTCAGGATGACAGTCAGTTGCTGTTCAACAGCGGCGATAGGCGCTCGAAGTTCATGGGTGACCATAGCGATGAACTCTGATTTCATCTTGTCGAGTTCTTTCAGATGACTAATATCCTGGAGGACGGTGACAGAACCCATGGTCTCACCGAGATCGTTTCGTACAGGGGCAGTATGGGCACGGAGAAAAATCTCTCCGGATTCTCCAATACTCAACTCCTGGGAGACAGAAGTATAACTCATATCCTTTGTCTTCAGACTTTCTTCAATGGTCTTGGACAATTCTGAATGGAGATTACACTGGGGGAGGAAATTTCCCAGAAGTAAAGTTTCGGAAGTTATCAGCATTCGACTTGCAGCCGGATTCGTGAGAACAATGCAACCGTCACGATCGCACACCAGGACACCATCGCCCATGCAATTGATGATGGTTTTGATCTTAGACTTCTCGGTGGCAATATCCCGAAGAGATCTCTCCCGTTCCCTTCGCAGAAACTCCGCTTCTTTCTGGAGGGCTCTCCTCTCCAACGCTCTTCTCACAATGATGCGGAGTTGGTCTGGGGTGAAAGGTTTGGGGATGAAATCGTAGGCCCCCTTTTTCATGGCCTCCACGGCTGACTCCACCGTCGCATAACCTGTGATCACGATGACAAGGAGGTTCGGATCAATGGTTCGTATGTGATCCAGAACTTCCATTCCACTCATTCCAGGCATCATCAGATCGAGCAGGATCACATCGATATTCTCCAGATGGCCCTGAATCTCATCCAGGCCCTGTTTTCCATTTTCAGCCGTGATGACACCCCATCCGTTTTTGGAGAGGATCCGCGAGCAACCCTCTCGCATGATCTGCTCATCATCGATGACGAGAATTTGTACTTGATCAGGCATACATTACCCTGTTGGAGGAGCGCTTCGCTATAGGATCGCTGGGCTTGAGGAGCGTTTCACTTGGGGCCTAGAGAATTTGCCTCCAACCTCTTCCCTCTAACCTTCATCTTTATTTAGCAAGCAGGTTCTCGATCCGTTTCACCAATACTTCTGGCTCTACGGGCTTATCGATGTAATCGTCTGCTTCCGTTTCAAGTCCCATCTGTTGTGTGTAGCGGCTCGTAGAAATCTTGGAGACCACTGCCGTCAGAAGAAGGATGGGGATCTCACTCAATTTAGGATCGGCCTTTAACTCCCTACATACTGCGTACCCATCCTTGTCCGGCATCATCACATCAAGGACTATGAGATCCGGTTTTTCGGTCTTGGCCTTTTGCAGACCCTCAACCCCGCCGTAGGCAGCGGCCACATTATAATTCTTAGATTCTAAAATCATGGTCACCGCTTCCACTAAATCCGGATCATCATCAACGATCAAAATCTTCTTTGCCATCTTTCTCCCCCTCCTTTTTGTAATTCATAAAACGCATAGGGCATGGCGCATAGCGCATAGCGTAAAAAAACTCTATGCTCTTTGCGATCTTATGGTTGTGGTCTGGGAAGCAGTCCTGCAGCCTTGGCAATCTCGGCCACCTTCTCCTCCCACTCTATCGCCATGATATGAATCCCCCGAACCCCAGGAATCTCCCTGAGCTTCTGAATCGTCTCCACACAC
>Ga0210016_1000970_pt1 | contig 26324 bp, 20 predicted proteins | sample CryGeyCG2014_300_FD_185454 | JGI IMG/M metagenome (GOLD analysis project Ga0210016, IMG submission 185454) | Groundwater microbial communities from aquifer - Crystal Geyser CG02_land_8/20/14_3.00 (SPAdes) (version 2) | ecosystem: Environmental > Aquatic > Deep subsurface > Groundwater | place...
CAAATCTCTGCTTTAAATCATTTGTACTGCCTGTATAAATTCTGAGATTTTTGAGACTTAGTAAATTGTATGTGTACCACATAATAATTTGTCCCCGCCTCTCCGGCGGGTCGCCGATGAGGCGACTGCCATTAGACGATCCCCGAATAATTAACTCGTTTTTTTAAAATTTAAAATTTATCTCCCTAAGGGAGATCCCCCTTCAACAAACAGCAAAAAACTAACTGCAAATTGGGGGACAATTTAAAATTATCTTCATTCCACCACTTCTCCCCCAAAACTTTCTAAAACTTTATCCAAAATATTATCCTCCGTCACTTTAACCCCGCTCATTTTTTCATTGGCCGCTGCCGCTGCCTCGCGCGCCATCTCAATCACTGCCATTTCACTCGGCTTCAAGGTCTTGGCTTGTATCTTAACATCTTCTCCAGTGACTTGCTTGATTATCTCCGCCAAGACTTTCGCATTGCTGTTTTTTTCAAAACGATCTTTATGCAAATCATATTTAAACCCGAGAGTCAATTGACTGCCATTTATTTCAAAGGGATAAACCATTTTTTCATTAATAAACATTAAATCACGATTTTTTTTATGGCTTTCCGTAATAATTTTTAGCCAGTTCTTTTTAATCTTATTAATCTTATCAAAATCAATGCTGCTGATATTTTTTATATTATCTTTTTTCTGTTCACTAATCACTTGTTCTTTCTTGGGACTAATTATGATATTATTTGATTTTTCCTGACCAGCGCCGCAGAGCTTAATAACCGCCAATTCCAGCGGCAATTGCGCAATCTCACTGTATTTAAGTTCATTGCCAGCAGTTAAAAATATTCTCATCATCTCTGCCAACCTGGCGATGCTGATAAATTCTAATATTTTTTCCGCCTGCTTTTGAATTTCGCTTGACAGTTCAAGCCAGCCGCCCCTGGCAATTTTTAATTTCATTAAAACAAGCTGCCTTAAAAATTCCACTAACTCTTTATTAAATACTTCCAAATCAACGCCCTCTTCCACTAATTTATTGACAAACTCAAGCGCTTGGCTGATATTGCGAGCGACCAATAAATTAACCAGCTCAACAATTAACCCAATTTCCGAAGTGGGTAATATCAAAGACACCTGTTCCTTAGTTATCTTTTCCCCACCCAAAGAGAGCACCTGGCCCAATAAGCCATCAGCTTCTCTGATGCAGCCGTCAGACTTATTGGCAATAATCTCAAAAACATCGTCGTCAATTTTCACTTTTTCCGCTTGAGCAATTTTTTTTAATCTTTTAATCGTTTCCACTGCCCCGACTTTTTTAAAATCAAACCGCTGGCAGCGGGAAATTATTGTTTCCGGCACCTTATGGATTTCCGTGGTGCATAAAATAAAAATAACCTGCGCTGGCGGCTCTTCCAAGGTTTTAAGCAGCGCGTTGAATGCCGAGATTGACAGCATGTGCACTTCGTCAATAATAAATACCTTAAATTTTGCCCCGCTGGGAGAAAATCTGACATTCTCAATGATGTTTTCTCTGACATTATCAACTCCCGTATGTGATGCCGCATCAATTTCAATCATATCCAGCGCTTTGCCCTCGTTAATTTTTAAGCAGCTAGCGCACTGATTGCACGGTTCAGATTCTCCTTTTTTTCTGCGCTCGCAGTTAACCGCCTTGCCCAATAATCTCGCCGTAGTGGTCTTGCCCAATCCTCTTGGTCCGCAAAACAAATAAGCATGGCTAACTGAATCTTTTTCCAGCTCATTTTGCAAGGTTAATTTAATGTGATTTTGGCCGACCATTTCGGCAAATGTTCTGGGCCTGTATTTTCTATAGATTGAAGTCATAGTTATAATTTACCAAATATTATACCATAAATCAAATCCCCCGCATTAACGGGGGCTGACAGTAATTTGACATTTGACATTTGAAATTTATATATCCTCTAGCCCCTGGCTATCCTGGCCGCTCAAATTATCCGCTTTTGGCTGATTATCTTTCTGATTTATCAAACCATGAGCCGTTTCTTCAGGGTTTAATGATTCAATGTCCACCTGTTTGACATCAGCCGTATCGGTCTTTTCAGTTGCTTCAAAAATATCTTCGGGTTTGCCCGACTGACTAGGCACAGTCTGGCGAACAGGCACCGTTTCTTTGTCAGCCGTTAAAAATTCTTCTGATTTATCATCACTTTGTTCTTCATGGCTATCAGCGGCCGCTTGCTCCGGCAATGTTTCGCCGGCTTTAAAAATGTTCTCCACTGCTGCCCAGGTGCTCTCTCTTCCTTGGGGCGCTAAAATCGTTACCCGATCGCCTGCCTCGCCTTTAAAATAAGTAATTGACGCTGTTAACACTTTATAGGATTTATTATTAGCCAGTACCCGGTATTCATTAGTCGTTTCATCAATTGCCAATTGCCCGATAATTCTGTCTCTCTCCAGCAGATTTATTTGTTTATAAACAAACGAGCCATCGGCAGTAATGGTCAATTTTAAGCTATCGCCTTCAACTAGTTTTGACTTGGAAGCATAATTGGCCGGCACCGAATATTTTTTACCGTCAGGTCCAATCATATTTTGTCCGTCAAACACGCCCTCAATGACTTGGCCTTCATTGGTTGACAAAACATGGCTGCTCTTCTTAACTTCTCCGGCTAACATCTTTTCTTCCTCGCTGCCGACTAAATCAAGCATGATCTTTCTCGCCTGTTGCAAAGAAATCTCCGCTGCCTCAATTAAATTTTTCAGTTCAATCAATTTTTTATTTTTATCCATATTTTTGTTTTTTTTATTAACAAGTTGTAATTGTATTATATAATATTAAAAAATATATGTAAAGAAAATTGTAAAAACTATTTTGTGCTGGCGACTCTTTGCCATATTTTAGCCCGATTTTGCTTTAATAATTTAACTTTAGTAAAAGCCAGCAGCCACGCCTGCAATCTGGCTATGAATAATAATGCCATCCAACAAGCCTGCTTGAAATTTTTTACATATCTTTGCCACACCCACCAGATTTTAAAGCTTTCTCTTAAAAACCCTCTCATGGCTATATTTTTTTTCCATTCTGGCGGCAGCTGATATCCTCCTGCCAAAGTCCTTACTTTTTGTTTCAGCCAATCGCTGTAATTATCAGGATATTTAACCTTTACCTCGGCCGGCGCCGCATAGCTGATTTTATATCCCTGATGCCACGCCCAATATGACAGATATTCATCTTCGGTCAATGAATTTTCATCAAATTTAAAATCATTTAGAACACTCCTCTTAACTGAAAACAAATATCCGCTGACTAATAAAAATTTTTTCTGCTTGTCTCTCTCTAATCTCAATTGATGCGCGCTATCAAATAAGACCCGCTGCCAATAAGCAAACATATTTGATTCTTGGTCTTGATAGGCCACCGGTCTGCCAGAAACCAAATCAGCCTCAACCGCCATTAATTTAGCAAGCGCATCCTGTTTAACTGCCACGTCTCCGTCTGAAAAAACAAGCAGCTTTCCCTGGGCCTGCCCCAGCGCCAGATTCAGCGCTTCAGCCTTGCCTCTGCCAGCATCCTGAATAATCTTTACCTTGTCCGAAACCTCTTGGGCTGCTCTCAATGTCTTCCTGTCGGGCGCCACCACAATTAATTCAAAATCGTCATTAATCGCCTGCTTTAAAAAGCCGTCCACGGCTTTTTTAATGGTAGGCGCTTCATCCTTGGCAGTGATAATTATTGAAACCATAATTTATAATTCTTTTATGGCACCACCATAATCACCGGCTCATACGAATAGCCACTGACTTGAATCTCGTTACTGTAATCCTCATAACCTGATTTAGTCACAGCCACGGTGGTGGTCGCATTTGACAATGGCGTAAAAAACGTTTGTCCTGCACTGCCGGTTATGATTGTTTTATCATATCCTTGGCTATTTGTCACCCTGACACTCGCTCCTTCAACAGTTGCATCTTCAACATCTTTAACCGTCACAATTAAACTATGCGCCGCGGTTGGCTCTAATTTTAAATTAACCCCGAGACTGTCAAGCGGCATAAGCGCCACTGGCGCCGGCGGGTCAATCTCATTGATATCATAGCCGGTCGCGGCAACAACCGTAATTTCATAATTATCCCACTCAATGTCGCTCATATTAATTACTCCGCTGGCATTGCTAATTTTATCCTCATTAAATTTTAAAACCGGCTGGTCATTACCATCCAAACCAATCCGCTTTTGCCCTTGCACATGAACAGTAAAATTCCCTAAAGGCAAGCCATTAATATCTTTAACATAAATAAACATATCAGCTGTTTGGTCAATTGAAAAACTAGCCGAAGTAGCCTGTCCTTCAAAAATAGTCAGGTGCGGCTTGTCTGGCGCTGGCAAGGCCACTGTTGTGTCATAAGTCTGGCTACTTGAATAACCAGATTTAGTGATGGTAATCTCATAGGCTTCATTGGCCGCCTTGACGCCTGGTAAGATTACCTGGCCTTGCGCATTAGTGAAGGTATTCATATCAACTATGGGCGCAACATCATCGCTGTAAATATGCACATTAGCATCACTCACTGGCAAACCATTCATATTAAATATTGTCAAGACTAAAGTTCCACCGCCTAAAGTAGTTTCAACCCCTTTAGGCGCCACATCGCTATAAAACTTTACTGGTGAACCGCTAAAATTGGAATGCCAACTTACCCGCACTAAAACTCTTTTATAATCATTGCTCAAGCTGTCTACTGGCTGGCTCGCCCAGGTGCCGTCAAACTCATCGTCAACATAAACGACATTGGTATAAACATTATAATCAATGCCATTTCTGGCGACTGTTTCATCCTCTGGAATTGTGCCGGCCACTGTACCGCCGATCGTGCCCACGCTGTTATAAGGCAAATTTCTGGCAATTTCCAATTTTTCATTAGCCAACTGCGTTGCCCCCACCCGGGCTTTATTCTCCCAGAGCATCTTTAAACTCATATTAAAAAGGCTGTATAAAGCCAGGGTTGATGCCGCTAAAATAAATATCACAAAAAGAACTTCTATCAGAGAAAAGCCATTATGTCTATTATTTCTTTGCCTTTTACCCAATGTTATTGCTTGCATTTTGTTTAAAATGTCTCACTCAATGAATACATCGGCATAATTATTGCCACGGCCATCGCCCCGACTCCTAAACCTAAAATTAAGATCAGCAGCGGCTCAATAATTGACGGCAAAGTTTCCATTAGCTGATTAACGTCTTCTTCATAAAACTGCGCCACTTCTTCCAATGTTGAACAGACCGCGCCTGACTCCTCGCCAACTTTTATCATCTGAATCACTGTGGGCGGGAAAAGTTTGGGATAATTCGCCAGCACCTTATTGATCTGCAGTCCCTTAGTAATTTTCTTGGCGGCATCTTCCAAAGCATGCCGATAATAAAGATTGCCCACGACCATTGAAGTAATTTCCAAGCTCTGCACGATAGGAATGTCAGTCTTCAAAAGCGATGAGGTTGTCCGGCAAAACCTGGCTAAATTAATTTTAATAATCATTGTTTTTAAAATTGGCAAATGTAAAAAAAGCTTATGAAAAAAATGTTTGCCAGCCTGGCTGTTATAATATTTAGTGAACAAAATCACGAAAACCACTATGGCCAGTGCCACCACTGGCCCATTGGCTGTTATAAATTTACTGACGCCAATCAGAATCCTGGTCGGCAATGGCAATGTTGCCTCAAATTCATCAAAAACAGTCACTAGTTTAGGCACTACGAAAATCATCATCGCCGTGCCAATGCCTCCCATGGCTGCTACGACCACCGCCGGATAAATCATCGCCCCTTTCACTTTGCTAATCAAATCATGGTCCCGCTTCATCTGGGTGTGTAATTTTTCCAAAACATCCTCCAAATTGCCTGACACCTCGCCGGATTTAATCATGTTAACGAACAGATTGTTAAATACTTTAGGATATTTCTCAAGCGCTTTGGAAAGCGGCACTCCCCCTTCCACGCTTTTGCTGGCATGGCTTAAGATCTTTTTAAATAAACTGTTGTTCGTTTGCTCTATAATAGTCTGCAACGCCTGCCCGAGCGATAATCCGCCCTTAATCATAATCCTCAAATTTTGCACAAAAAAAATCTTTTCCCGCAATTTTATTGTCTGGAAACTGGCAATCTTCTGTTTTAGTTTTTGCCAAAAATCATTTTCTCCGATAATATCTTGATCATCAGCAACAGTCCCCTCTTTATTTTGGAATTTAGATTCTGACATTTAAAAAATTATTCTTTAGTTACTCTGATTATCTCTTCTAAAGTGGTGATGCCATTTTTCGCCTTTAAAAACCCATCCTGAAGCATAACCACCATGCCTTGCTCAACAGCCTTATTTAAAATTATATCTGAAGACACGCTTTTCATTACCAGGTTTCCTATTTCAGCAGTCACTTCTAAAACCTCGTAGATACCCATCCTGCCTTTGTACCCCTCCTTGCATTGATTACAGCCTTTGCCGCGGTAAAAATACAAATCAGTCCATGCCTTCTCGCCTTTTTTTAACACCCTTTGATTTTTAAAGACCAGCATCACTTTGTCTAAATCAAACTGCTTGCCTAATTCATTCACTTCTTCTCGAGTCAATTTATATTTAGCCACGCAGTTAGGGCAAACGCGCCTGACCAGTCTTTGGGCGACAATTATATTAACTGTCGTGGCTACCAAAAATGACGGCACCTGCATATCCTGCAAACGCGGCAAGGCCGTGGCGGCGTCATTCGTATGCAAAGTGGCTAGCACCAAATGCCCTGTCATAGCAGCATTAACGGCAATATCAGCCGTTTCCTTATCTCTGATTTCTCCGACCATAATAATATCAGGGTCCTGGCGCAGAAATGCCCTCAACCCTGCTGAAAAAGTATAGCCAATTTTTGGATTTACCTGCGATTGGTTTACCCTGGGCATCCGATATTCAATTGGGTCTTCTACCGTGGTAATATTTACTCCCGGTTTATTAAGTAAATTCAAAATAGTATAAAGCGTCGTGGTTTTGCCAGAGCCAGTCGGTCCTGTCACCAAAACCATGCCGTGAGGTTTAACTATATTATTTTTAATTGATGCCAGCGCTTTATCAGCGAAACCAAGCTGCTCTAAAGTCAAAACGCGATTTGATTCATTTAAGATCCTCAAGACAATCTTTTCCCCGTCAAAGACCGGGATGACTGAAACGCGAAAAGATATTTTATATTCATCGGTTTCAATTTTAAATCTGCCATCCTGCGGCAAACGATGCTCGTCAAGCTTCAGATTCGCCAGTATCTTAATCCTCGCTGTTAGGCCTGAATGAATTTTTTTAGGCAAGCTCATCACTTCGCGCAGCACGCCGTCTACGCGGTAGCGGATATTAACCTCTTTCTCTTCTGGCTCAATATGGATATCACTCGCTCCTTCAAAGATGGCATATTCCAAAAGCGTATCCACTACGCGAATTATCGGCAGATCCTCTGCCAACTCTTTCAATTTTTCCGGCTCGCCAGCCACTGATTCTATTTTGGTAATCTTTTCAAATTCCGCTTTCAAGCTTTTATGATATTGCTTTAAAACATTGGCAATGGAACTGGGCGTGGTATAATAAATTTCTATCGGACAACCGATCTTTTTTTCTATAAAAGCAAAAGTTTGCAGATCAGTTGGATCCAAAGTCGCCACTTGAAGTTGCTCTCTCTTTTTATCAAAGGCAATAATACTGTGCGAACTGGCTATCGGCTCTGGAATAAACTGCAGAATATCCTTCCTGATAATTTCTTTTGATAAATCAATAAACGGCAGATGATATTTATCCTCCGCAACTTTTTTAAAAGTTTCCTGCTCATTGATCACCTTATCAGCCAGCAAAAACTCAACTAAAGACATTTTTTTTTCTTTAGCTTCCTTATTATATTTAACTGTTTCCGCCTTGCTGAGAACTTTTGCCTCAATCAAAATTTTTTCAAAATCAATATTTTCCAACATACTTAAATCAACATTCAAACTTATAACTTCAATTTATACACACTTATATTATACCACAAATTTTAATTGCCATACATACCTTTACTAATCCGGGTAAAATTTATATAATTAATTCATGGCGTTATTTAATTTTCTTAAATCCAACCTATTTTTTAAGGATAAGGTTGTGCTGACTAACTTCAGCCTGTCACTTGTTCTGTGGTTTTTCAGCTTTGCTTGGCTTTATTTTAAAATTGAGCCGCAGGTAGAGCCGGTTGCCCTGCGCTACACGGTTTATTTTGGCATTGACCTGATCGGCCCATGGTGGTATGTCTATCTTATCCCTTTAATCGGCCTGATTATCTTGACCATCAATTTTACGGGCGCTTATCTGATTTACTTAAACACCAAAATTCTTGCCCACTTAATAATTCTGACCACTGCCGTTATCCAGGTTCTTTTAGTTATTTTATCAATTTTAATTCATCTATTAAATAGATAAATTTTATTCCCCGGCTATGTCTAATATGTTAATCATCAAAATTCTTATCCTGACCACCCTTTCCTTTTTGGCTGCTTTTGCGTTCACACCGGCTCTCACTCATTTTTTGTACAAACATAAACTGGGTAAATCAATCAGAAACACTGGCACGACGCCAATTTTTTCCCAACTTCACGCCCATAAAGCAGGCACCCCAACCATGGGTGGTATTTTAATTTGGCTGACCACTCTGATACTGGCTTTAATATTTTTCTATTTCCATCTTTTCTTTCCCCATAGCTATCTGGGTCAGCTTAATTTTTTAACACGCGCTGAAACATTTTTGCCGTTGGGCGTGCTGATTGCCGCTGCTCTGGTTGGTTTAATTGATGATTTGATTGACATTAAAAGTAAAGGCAAAGGCGGCATCCGTGTCAGACATCGGCTAGCGCTCTATACTGCCATTGCCGTCGTAGGCGCCCTGTGGTTTTATTTCAAACTTGATTGGGATGTCTTCCATATCCCTTTTATCGGCAATTTCTCCATTGGCTGGTGGTATATTCCTATTTTTATTTTTATTATCGTCGCCACTTCACATTCTGTAAATTTATCCGACGGTCTAGACGGCTTAGCAAGCGGCTTGCTTTTATCTGCCTTTGCCGCTTATGGCACGATTGCTTTTATCCAAGGCCACATTGAATTAGCTGCTTTTTGCGCCGTAATTATTGGCGCCACCCTTGCTTTTCTCTGGTTTAACATCACCCCTGCCAGATTTTATATGGGTGATACCGGCGCCATGGCGCTCGGCGTTACTTTAGCCGTGGTCGCCATGCTGACTAACCAAGCGCTTCTTTTAATAGTTATCGGCTTTTTATTCGTCATTGAATCGCTTTCAGTTATTCTGCAGCAACTTTCTAAAAAATTACGCCGAGGCAAAAAAATATTCCTTTCCACTCCCATTCACCACCATTTTGAAGCTCGCGGCTGGTCAGAACCAAAAATCGTGATGCGCTTTTGGGTCATTGCCGGCGTCAGCGCCGTTGCCGGGATTATCATCTTTCTCCTTGATAAGGGAACATAAATTATTATATGTATGTTGATCTTCATTGCCATACCACGGCATCTGACGGAAAATTAACTCCGACCCAACTTATCCAAAAAGCCAAACGGTTGGATTTTTCTTGGCTGGCTAAAGTTGACCACGATAGCGCCTATTTAACGGATGAATTTTTACTGGCCGGCAAAAAATACAAAATCAATGCCATCGCCGGCATTGAAATTTCCAGCCGCTATAAAAATAAATCAATTCATGTCATTGGCCTGGGTATCAACCACGCCAGCCAAGCCATTATTGCCTATGCTAAAAGCAAAACCATTGCCAGAAAAATTCGCGGCTTAAAAATGGTAAAAAAATTAGAAAAAAACGGCTGGCATATTAAAAAATCGGAGCTGAAACGGCAGCTGGTTGCCCGGCCGCATGTGGCGCTGGCTGTGATTAATCATCCAAAAAATAAAAAAAGGCTGTTGGCTGAATTCGGCCAAATGCCAAATTTTTCTACTTTTATCACTGCTTACATTGCCCCGGGCAAACCGGGCTTTGTGCCTAAAACTTTCTATATCAGTCCGGCGGCGGCCATAAAATTAATCCACTCTGCCGGCGGGCTGGCTATTATTGGCCACCCCTGTTCAAAAACCAAAGAATTCAGCTACAGTCAAGCCCATCTCAAAGAATTAATCACCAAATTCAAATTTGACGGCCTTGAAGTTTATTCCCACGACCATAACCAAGCTGAAATTAAATACCTGAAAAAACTTGCCCTAAAATACAATCTGCTGATGAGCGCTGGTTCAGATTATCATGGCTATGATAAGATTACTCCCCTGGGCATCTGCAACAACGGCCGCTATGCCACGCAAAAAATGTGCCAAGAAATTATCAGCCGACTAACATAAACGGATTAAAGCTTAATAAAAAAATCCCTTCCCCCGATGTACATCGGGGGAAGGGATTAATGTATGATTCAAATTATTGAGCGGCTGCTGGTGCTACTAAACTTAACGGAAACTGAATGGCGCCGCTGGATAATCTCTGGGCAATGGCTGTCACATTCTCCTGGGTAAAATCACCGGTAATGACCAGCTCCCCATTGGTGATTTCATTCTGCACTGTCGGCGTACCAATGCCTACCCCGTCAATAAAAATCGCCAGCGGCTTATTGACATTATTTTTGGTTATTTGAGACAGGAGCTGTTTGCCTGTTTCATCAAATAAAATTTGGAAAGCAAAAGAGTTTTCTGCCTGTTGAACTGGGTTGACTTTATCAATGTAAACTCCTGTCAAACCAGTTTCCAGCCACTGCTTGGCAGCCAAAATTTGTTGTTCCGTTCTTTTACTAATTAAAATATGGCTGGTGTCAATCTCTTTTGTCTCACCCTCGCCTCGCTCCGCGTCTTTCTTAATAATATGCCAGCCGTACTGCGTTGCCACTAACTGGGGATAAATTTCGCCCACTTTTAATTTATTAAATATAACATCCTCATATTCCGGCACTAGTTGGCCTTTTTTAATGCCAGTATACGTCCCGCCTTTGTCACGGCTGCCGACATCTTCAGAATTATCCTTGGCTACTTGGGCAAAGGTATCAGGATTAGCTAAAATTCCTTCCAACAAGCCTTGGGTTTTGGCTTTGGCATCGTTATTAAATTTTTCTAATTGGGCTTTTTCCTCTGCTGATACGATCAGCTTGGCCGGCTCTTCCTCCGTTCTGATTTCAAAAGTCGGCGTGTTCACCATATACTGCAAAAATTCATTCTCTAAAAATATCACTCCTGGCACTTCCGTAATCGCCAACCTAATTTTTTTGCCTTCAGAAATTTCAACCGTATTCTCATTGTATCCATAAACTTGCAACCTTTTCTTAATTGCCTTAAGATAAGCATCTTTTTCATTAGCGGCAATGTCTCTCGCCACTTCAAAAGTATAACTATGGCTTATTTTAGCAGTTGGTTGTCCCTGCCCCTCCTCCTTTTTTTTGCCCAAGACACAAGCTGTCAGGGTTAAAGCGACCAAAAAAATGGCCGCAAAAAATATTGTTTTTTTCATATTCATAGCCTAATAATTAATTAATAATATAGTGAGCCTTTAAATTTATATGGGATAATTAATTTATCATATCACAAAAACTGCTAAAATATAAATGCGTTACTTATCAACAGGCTGGTAAAATTATCTCTTTCTGCGGCTGAATTCATGCCAGCTAACCAGCAGCGCTGAAGCAACAAAAATAGATGAGTAAGTGCCAAAGATAATACCTAAAATTAATGCCAGCACAAAATATTTAATCGTTACTCCGCCCAAAAAATACAAAGCCAACAAAACCAAGAGCGCTGTCAGCGAGGTGTTGATAGAGCGGGCGATTGTTTCATTGGCTGATTGATTAACCGTTTCGGCAAAAGTTTCCTTCGGCCGGTAAATCAAATTTTCTCTTATCCGATCAAAAACTACGATGGTATCATTGACTGAATAACCAAGAAGCGTCAAAAGCGCTGTCACGAATAAAAGTCCAACTTCAATATTCAGGTAATGCCCGAGCAGCACAAATGCGCCGGTAATAATAGTAACATCATGCACCAAGGCAATAGTGGCCGCCAGACCGTATTTCCATGAGGCCATTGGCTTTGACACCTTGCGAAAAGTAAAGGCAATGTAAGTTATAATCAGCGCCAGGACTATAATCACCGCGACAATCGCCTTATTTTGGAGTTCTTGGCCAATCACCGGTCCGATTGATTCAAACCTATTTTCCACTACATTTTCCTGACCATAATTATCTTTGAGCACGTTGACGAGTTGCTGATGTTCATCTTCAGTTAAGGTTTTTGTTCTAATAATTAACTCGTTTGACCCTGCCGGCTGTATGACTGCCTCATCAATATTATTTAATTTTTGACTGACCAAAAGTTCCCTGACTTCAGCAACATTCGGTCTGTCCTTAATAAAACTAATTTCCGATAAAGATCCGCCGGTAAAATCAATGCTCAATTTCAAACCCCAGACAATAAAAGCCGCAATGCTCACCAGGACTAAAGTGCCAGACAGTATAAAAAATATATTACGTTTTTGGATTATTCTAAGCATAAATCTAAATTAACTCTTTTTCTGTTTAACGCCCAGCAACCACCCCATCTTTTCCATCCTCCCCGCTTTTAAAAGCCGCATAAAACTTCTGGTAATAATAATCGCGCTGAACATTGAAATAATAATACCAATGCCTAAGGTCATGGCAAAACCTCTGATGACCGAACTGCCAAACCAATATAAAACTAGACAGGTTAAGAGCGAGGAAAAATTAGAATCCCTGATTGAAGTCCAGGCTCGTTTAAATCCTTCTTCAACGGCATTAGCATAAGCGCGGCCGGCTCTTAACTCTTCTTTAAATCTTTCAAAAATAAGCACATTGGCGTCAACCGCGATGCCGACGGAGAATATAAATCCAGCCATGCCAGCCAAGGTTAAAGTAACTGGCATTACCTTAAAAATCATTAAAACTACTAGGGTATAAATAGCCAGTGCCAGGACGGATAAAAATCCCGGTAAACGGTAATATAAAATCATAAAAACCGCCACCGCCAAAAGACCATATAAACCAGCGATTAAACTGTCGTTAATTGATCTCTGACCTAACGATGGCCCAACTGTTTGCTGTGAGATAAGACTAATGGGCACTGGCAACGCGCCGGCATTTAATCTCTGCACCAAAGTCTTAGCTTCCTGCAAATTGAACCGGCCGGTGATGACTGCCTTGCCACCGGTGATTTTTTCATTAACATTGGGCACAGATATGGGCGTGCCATCCAAAAAAATCGCTACTGGTTTGCCCACATTTCTGCCAGTGATCTCTTCAAAAAGCTTGGCCCCCTCGTCATTAAATTCAAGGCTCACTTCTGGATCCCCGGTATTATTATCATAATTTACGGACGATTTCTTTAAATGCTTGCCGGATAATTCCGTATTTTTCCATTCATCCTTAGGCGGCAAAATATCATTAGCTGTTTTCGTTTTAATTAAGATATGGCTTGATAATACTTCAATGTTATTATTAAGATCAACATTAACATCAGTCACTTTTTCCCCTGACAAATCAGTCGCTTCAACCGTTGCCTCTGGCTGATCAGATTTTATCTGTCTTTCATCAATTTTTTTAATAATATGATAGCCAAAATCAGTCTTGATTGGCGCTGGCGTGATTTGGCCGACTGATAAATCTTCAAACAAAGCCTGGTCAAATTCCGGCACAAAAGTCCCTCTGGCTGCCCAGCCCAAATCGCCGCCTTTGTCGCGACTGCCTTGATCTTCAGAAAATTCTCTGGCTAAACTCTCAAAATTTTCACCGGCCAAGGCGCGTTTATTAATTTCTTCCGCTCTTTTTAAAGCCTGCTGATTGTAATCATCCAATTCCTTTTGTTGCTCGGTAGTTAATTCCTGCTGGCCGCTATATGCCGGATTTTGTTCTTTAAATTCCAAAAGCGGCGTTTCGCCGATCATGGCGATTGCCTGATTGACATCTTTTACTCCGGCTAATTCAACAATTATCCGATAATCAGCCAGCCCGCTCTTGTTCGTCTGGACCACCGGCTCGCTCACCCCAAAGGCATTCACCCGCCTTTCAATGACATCACGCACACCTTCTACCGCGCTCTCCCGGTCATCAGAGGCAATTTGCAAAGTGTCCGCGTCATATATTAAGTGCGTGCCGCCTTTAAGGTCAAGCCCTAAATGATAATCAAATTTATTCCAAAAATTCTTGCCGGGCAGCCATTCAGGCACGTTTAAACCAGCCCCTCCTTCTTGCAAAGGACTGGCATGCCAATCAGCCAGCGCTGAAAAAAGCGCCAGTATAATGATAAAAACTAATGTTAAACTTAATCTTTTGCGGCTAAATGAGGCCATTTAATTTGGATATTACAAAAATAAATCCATTGGGATTTTAACTATATTTTAAGATTATAATATTTAAAATTATTAGTCAACCTATCCTATCTTTTCAACCGTGCTCTAAAATACTCAATCGTCTTTTTAAGTCCATTATCCAGTGCGACTGCGGGTTGCCAAGCTAATTTTTCTTTGGCCAAACTAATATCAGGTCTTCTTCTCACTGGGTCATCAATTGGTTTTGCCATATATTTAATGCCGCTCTTTGAGCCTGTCAAGGCTAATACTTTATCGGCTAATTCCCTGATCTTGATTTCATCTGGATTCCCTAAATTAACCGGGCCCTGAAAATTATCAGCCGCCATCATTTTAGTCATGCCTGAAATTAAATCATCAACATATTGGAAACTCCTTGTGCCGGAACCGTCGCCATAAATCGTCAAATCATCCCCCCTTAACGCCTGAACAATGAAATTTGACACCACGCGGCCATCATCTTCAGCCATTCTTGGCCCATAAGTATTAAAAATTCTAATGACCCTGATTTCAACGCCAGATTGTCTGAAATAATCAAAACAAAGGGTTTCCGCGCATCTCTTGCCCTCATCATAGCAAGCCCTGGGTCCAACCGGGTTGACATTGCCTAAATAACTCTCTTTTTGCGGGTGCTCTTGAGGATCACCATATACTTCGCTCGTTGATGCCTGTAAAATTTTTGCCCCACGCGCTTTGGCCAGCTCAAGCATATTCAATGTCCCTAGAACATTGGCTTGAATAGTGGCAATTGGATTTTTTTGATACTGGCTGGTTGACGCCGGGCAGGCTAAATTATATATTTGGTCCAAATTTCCCTCTCCCATTGGCAAGGGGAGAGGGTTAGGGAGAGGGGTTATTATATCATGTTCTATCACTCTCAAATTTTTATTATCTTTTAAATGCGCCAGATTCTCCCTTGAACCAGTAAAAAAATTGTCAAGCACAATGACAAAATGTCCTTGATTTAATAAATATTCAGTTAAATGGCTGCCAATAAACCCAGCCCCACCAGTAATAAGAATGTTCATTAACTTTAAACTTTAAACTTTTAACTTATTTTATAATACCACTTAACCCACTCAATAACTTTTTCAACTCCTTGGTCAATGCCAGTTGTTGGCTGATAGCCCAATAATCTTTTGGCTTTAGCAATATCTGCCCATGTTTTTTTAACCTCTCCCGGCTGCATGGGCATTTTTTTCTGTTTAGCCTTCTTGCCTAAATATTTTTCAATCAATTTAATAAAATCAGTCAATTTTACCGGATAGCAATTGCCTAAATTAAATATTTCATATTTAAAATTCTTTGACATCGCCCTGACAATCCCAGCCACAATATCATCAATATAAGTAAAATCCCTTGCCATTCTGCCATAATTATACACCGCTATTGGTTTATCGGCTAAAATATTTCTGGCAAATTTAATCAGGGCATTATCAGGCCTGCCCCAAGGCCCATAAACATTAAAAAACCTCAAGCCAACGCAATTGATATGATATAAGTGATGATAAGCATAAGCTAAGAGCTCATCCGCCTTTTTTGTGGCCGCGTAAAGCGAGATGGGGCTATCCACCTTGTCGCTTTCTGAAAAAGGTATTTTTTTATTGCCTCCATAAACCGATGACGAGGAAGCGTAAATAAAATCTTTGACTTTATATTTCTTGGCTAACTCAAGCAAATTGACCATGCCGTCAATATTGCTTTTTAAATAAACAAATGGATGCGTTAAAGAATGCCTTACCCCGGCTTGAGCCGCTAAATTAATAATTTTATCAAACTGCTGGTTTTTAAAAACCAGCTCTAATTTTTGATAATCGTCAATATCAATCTGATGCACTTTAAATTTATAATCTTTCAAAAACTTTTTAATCCGATCGTGCTTTAATTGCGGATCATAATAATCATTGAAGTTATCCACCACAATGACCTGATATTTTAAGTCTATTAACTTTTTCACTAAATGCGAACCGATAAACCCGGCCCCGCCAGTTACTAGTATTGTCATTTATTCTAATTAATATATACTATAATTATATCAATCTTAACAAAGCTATGCAAAAAAAGCAAAAAATCCTCTATCTTGTTACGCTTGCTGAATGGGGCGGCGCGCAAACATATATTTTTGATCTAGCTACCAGTTTCCAAGATAAATATGAAGTCCAAGTTGCTCTGGGCGGCAAGCAAAACGGGGAATTAGCCAAAAGGCTGACTAAATTTAATATTCAAGTTTACTATTTAAAAAACCTTCAGCGGCCAGTCAATTTCTACCGCGACTGGTTGGTTTTTTGGGACATTATAAAACTGTTAAAACAAACCAAACCCGATATTATTCACCTCAATTCCAGCAAAGCCGGTTCACTCGGCGCTTTAGCCGCTAAATGCTGCGGCATTAAAAAAATTATCTACACCGTCCATGGCCTGGTGCTCAATGAACCGCTGACGCTGCCAAAAAAATTATTTTACTGGCTGGCCGAATGGCTGTCAGCTAAATTTAAAAATCATCTCATTTGCGTTTCGGAATATGATAAAAAATCTCTGCTCAAATATAAAATCGCCCAGCCTGAAAAAATCGTTGTCATCCACAACGGCCTTGACTTAAAAAACCTAAGATTTTACTCAAAAGCTGACGCCAGCCAAAGACTTTATAAAAGATTATACAATCCCAATTTAACAATGGAGCAATGGAGCAATGGAGCAATAATTGGATGTATTGCTAATTTTTATCAAACCAAAGGTCTGATTTATCTGATTGAAGCAGCTAGAGAAATTAAAGACAATAACATTAAATTTATCATCATCGGCGATGGGCCGGAAAGAAGAAAATTAACTGAATTAATTGAAAATTATAAATTAAACGATACATTTTTTTTACTGGGCATTATAGAATCCGCTTATCAATATCTAAAAGCTTTTGACCTCTTTGTCCTGCCTTCTGTTAAAGAAGGTCTTGTCTACACCTTGATAGAAGCCGAGGCGGCCGCTTTGCCGATCATTGCCACCAATGTCGGCGGCAACCCAGAAATTATCGCCCACAATAAAAACGGCTTGCTTGTGCCGCCCAAAAATTTTAATGCTTTGGCTGAAAATATTATTAATTTATTGCAAAATAAAGCGCTGCTGGAAAAATTCAGCCGTAACAATCCTGAAACCGCTAAAAAATTTGATTTTTTTAAAATGATTGAAGAAACTGAAAAAATTTATCAATATAACATCAGCAAAAACATTTTTTCAGACCATTGAAAGACAAAATTGCTTGGTCTCCGATTTTACATCGGAAAATTTTGGCTTTCATTGAGCAAGTTTTAATATGCCAGTGGCATATTAAAACCGCTGGAAAAAATTTGCGTGTCTGAAAAAATGTTTTTGCTGGTGTTACCTTATTTAATATCAAACTGATACACCCTAAAAGCCGCTTGACCCAGGTGGTTTTTTATTTCCTGATGCTTCACCCCCTGCCCATCAAGCATTTGAGCTAATAATTTTGAAGCCTGTCTTGCTGGCGAATCAATTTTTTTAGGATCAATTACCGCATCCGCGACACCATATATAAAATAGAAATCTTTGACGCCAGCATCAGCGAAATATTTTATGGGATTAGCCACTCCCAAGGTTTTCGCCTGTTCTGAAAAAGGAGCCAGCGGCAGCCCATAATAATTTAAATACCTTCTAAAATACCAATTGTGCGCGAACCAATTGATTGAGTCGTCAAAAAAATATACCACGCCATGCTCTTCAATATACTCAATGGCTTTAGCATCCACAGCAGCCACATTTTTTGGTCTGGTTATTCTGCCCCTGCCAGGCAAAACCTCGGCTCTCAAATATTTATCTAATTGGTTAAAGCCCAACTCGCGTCCGACAATATTTTCCTGGCTGTAAACCAAAAAACTTTCACTCGCCGGACTGGCTAAAAAATTAGAATTTATATTATAAGCCAGCTCCCAAAAAAATATTATAGCCGCTAAAATAAATAATATTTTCTGATTAATTTTAAAATTGGCTTCGGCTAATAAAATTCCAATCAACAGGACGATAAATGGAATCAAAATAATCAAAAATCTAGAGCCTGCCCCACCCATCGCCAGTACAATAAGAGCCCAGACAAAACCAGCTAAAAAAACAAAATATCTTTCTCGGCTATTGCTCAATTTAACTGTTTTATGGAGATTATAAAAAATAGCCATGATTAACAATAAAAATATGGGCGGTGACATCATGCCAGCCAAATTATTAAAAATTGATTTTAAGCCATGAAAAATATTAGCGCTTACCCCGCGCTCTCTTAAACTAAGAAAATCATTTGTTTCCTGGCCTAAAAACGAGGCTAAAGCCGCGTCAAAATGCCCTCTTGTCTGATACAGGCCGATATTATAAATAATCACCGGTGATAAAATTAATATAAAAATTAAGCAAGCCGAATACAACTCTTTCCGTTTAAACACCCCCCTTCTAAAAAATAATATATCCGTTAAAAAAGCAAGCGGCAGAAAAACAGCCGTGTATTTGGACATTAAAGCCAAACTAAAAAAAATAAATAATAAATATAAATATTTATTATCATCCGTCTTAATAAATTTAACCCAAAAATGTATGGCCAGCACAATAAATAAAACTTCTACCCCTTCTAATAATCCAGCCACTGCGCCATAAGCAGCCAATGACATTATGGCCATTAAAAAACAGGCCAGGTAGCCAGCCTTTTTTGAATGTAATTCTTTGCCAATCAAAAAAACAAAATATAAAGTTGCCGCCATGGCAAGGACAAAAGGCAAACGGGCTCCAAACGGATTATCGCCAAAAATTACAAAAAATATTTTTTGTATCGCAAAAACTAAGGGCGGCGCATCATGAAAACTTAAATTCGCCCACCAAGGAAAGCTGTCAAACCATTGGAACGGCGTTGTCTGTCCCTCTGCCGCCAAATAATCATGCCAACCCAAAGCCCGAAACGAATAAAGCGCGTCATCTGAAACCAAATCTACACTGCCAATATTCCAAACCCACAAAATAAAGGCGAATAATAATATTGCCAATAATTTTTTATCTAATTTCATTCTTCTTATACTTTAATCTTTTTATTATAACACAACCCTGTCCCAATGCAGAGCACAAGGACAGGGTTTATAAATTTTTACCAGCTAAAATTCAGCAAGCTATTATATACTCTTATCCGCAGTAATCGTCGGACTAAATGTCTTTTGCGTTTCTTGATTATATTCCGCACTGCTCGTTAAATCACTGCTAAAAGAATAGCTTGAATAAAAAGCTTCATTGACATCGTCAATGTGTTGATTCCAGTTTGCCCCATATAATTCAGCGGCCATGGCTTCATCTTTCAGCTTGCGCAGCACTCCGCCTTGGGTGACGGCGTAAACGTCAACCGTGGTCGCAAAAATTACCATTCTTGTGCCGGGCCGGTAAGTCACTAGTCCACCAATCGGCAGTTTAGCCATATCCTCATCACTAATAGTTTTTACCCCGTTAAAATTGTCATACCAGGAATAGTACACCTTCTCATTAGGAAAAACATACCTCTGGCTATCCTCGCCTAGGTAATAAACAGCGGTCTTGCTGGCAATTTTTACTAAACTGCCAGGCGCTGTTCCATCAATCTTAACCACCTTTATCTCTTTAACAGTCACGTCAGCTTTGCTGTCAACTATTCTGTTAAGTGTTACTTTCGCGTCACGATAGCCATCGCCGTCAATATCCACATTCTTTGAATTACCAGCCACTAAGGTAAAGACTAGCGCCTCTGAAGAAACAGTAATTGTTGCCTGATTGCCGGTAATATTCTGAACTTTAAGACTATGACCGCCAGTTGCTCCACTTAAGGTAAAACTGCCAGTAGCGCCATTGCCCATCAGCGCGTTTATGCCCTTAATTGTTACCGCGCCTAGATTGCCAGCTGCGCCAGCGCCAATATTGGAGGTTATTTCTCCTGCGCCAGTGCTTTCGTTAGCTGGGGAGGTAGGAGGTGCCGGTGTGCCTCCGCCTGAACTTGGAGGATTGCTGGTCACAGTGCCACCACTGGTTGAACCGCTTGAACCATAACATTTAACAGTAGTCGGTGTAAAAGTAATGGTACCAGCTGTGCTATAGGCAACACTTGAATTCTGGCCACTCCCTGGACAACTTATATCAGCGCTTTTGTCATTAGTCAAAGTATAGGCATCAACTGAACTTAAAGTAATACTTCCTCCAGCAGATAGAGTAATGGCCACTGTGCTGGCAGTAACTGTCATTGTGCTAAAGGTGCTACCGCTAGCTAAAACTAGGGTCATTGCCGGACTAGTAAGCTCAATATTTATAGCCGCGTCTAAAGTCACATCATTAGCCGCTGATATTGATGAAACTGGAACCAAAAGCAGAGCCAAGACTAAAATATACTTGAATTTTTTCATAGGCATAAGGTTCCTTAATTAATTAATATTTCTAATTACATGTTCCAGCTTCAACCCGTAAACCGCTAGTGCCGACTGTTTCAACCATAATGCGATAAGCAACGCCTTCGCGATACATCTGAATACACCCGGAAGCAGTCGCATTGCTCACGGCATCTCCAGCAGCTCCGCCGCCGACAATAAGACTTGAAGTGGCTGTGCCTGCCGGTCCGCTGATCCACACGCCAACCGTAGTAGTAGCTGTGGTTGTCGCCATAGCCATTGTAGTACCGGAGAAAGTGATAACATTGTTCGTAGCATTGCCAATCGTCTCGTCATTCTTTAAAGTGATATCAGTAGTCGCCCCGCCTGTATCAAGACCGCCAGAGGCAGTTAACACACCGCTAAAAGTAGCGGCCGCGCCATATAACGTGCCATCAAATTCAGCGGCTCCTTGAACATAAAGATCACCGCCAGCCATATCAAGATTATTAATCGTGCCAGAGCCAACAGCGAAAGCCACAGAACTGGTAGCTTTATTATTAAAATAAGCATCGCCGGTAACGAATAAATCTCCGCCGCTAAAATCCCAACCTTGAGGCTCTGCGCCATCAGCGCCAACATATAAATAAGCAGTTGAAGTAGCTGAAGTAGAAGTGGCTGTGGTAAAAGTGGCAAGTCCAGTGACATTAACAGTACTGTAAAAATTAGCCGCGCCAGTAAATAACGAGGTGCTTGTTGCCTGCAATGCTCCATCAAGATAAGTCACCCCGCCAACATTAAGGGCATCGGCCACCATTAAATCCCCGCCTGTAAAATTCATATTAGTGTCTTCGCTAAAATCAGGACCAACATATAAATAAGCAGTTGAAGTAGCCGAAGTAGAAGTGGCAGTAGTAAACGTTGAAAGGCCTGTGACGGCTAATGTCCCGCCAGTAACTATATTTGCGCTAATCGTTGTGGCCGCATAACTCACTAGAACTATGGCTAAACATGAAATAACAACGGTTAAAATAGTTGAGAGGGTGCTTCTAAATAATTTATGATAAAATTTCTTCATAATTTTTTTATTTGGTTAAAGTTTATTTATTTTTTAACGTGCACCATTAAAAAATAATAAATTATTTGTTATTTTATCTATTAAATGTAATTTGTGTTTATTTATACTTTTGAGACCTTTAAAACAATAAACACAATATTTATTTTAAAAATCGACCTTTAATAATAAAAAATAAGCATTAAAAAATGCTTTTTTATTTAAAAAAATATAATTCAACTATTAATTCCTGTTGAGCATGTGTATTAAGGCAAAACATAAACCTCCTGTTAGCCTAATCTTAAGTTATCCACAGGCTCTCTTCACCTTTACCCTGTAGATAATCTTGACTATATTATACCATATATGGGAAAAATCATATCAATATAAATCTCTTATTTTTTAAACTCCTTGTTATAAATCTTCTTAATGAAATCATCAACCTGCTTATCCAATTCGGCATTCCGGCCTAACAATGTTTTGATGACTTCCTCCGCTTTCTTATTTTCTCCCTTTTCCGCGTAAAATATGGCTAAACTTGAAGTATATTCAACTTTTTCAGGGTTAATTTTAATCAATTTATCTAAGGCGGCCGCTAATAAATCTTCCCGGCCGGCTTTCTTATACAGCGGCAAATAGCGCACTAGGGTGCTTTCCAGCTCAAAAAAATCAGGCTCAACCAGTTCCATTTTTTGCCGCGTTGTCTCTTCCAGCTGCTGATCGCCTTTTAACAGCGCCACGGCGTAAACATTAACATAGGTATCAATCACTTTTGGATTTAGTTCAACTGCTTTTTGAAAATTCTCCAGCGCCTGATCATATTCTTTTAACAGCACGTAAGCCTCGCCTATTTGATAATAAGTATGCGCTCTTCTGGGCGCCAGTTCAATCATTTTCGGTCCCAAATCAATTACCTTTTGCAAACGGCTAGAATCAATTTTGTATGATTTTAAATATAACTGGCTTAAATTGTAATAATGGCGAATTTCCTCCGGGTCCATATCAATGCTTTTTTTTACTTCTTCAATTGCCTTATCATACATTGGCCCTGCTTGATAATTAGGCAGACTGCCAGCACTGTTTCTGACAAACACGGCCAATTCTCTGGTGATTTCAAAACGGGTGAAAGAATTATTATTCTCCAAAGCCTTGAGATAAAAATTATATGACTCTTCTGTCTGCCCATCTCTGGCATATGCTTCGGCATAAAGCAGATTTCTTATTTGCCCCATAGCCAGCACATTGGTAACATAACTGACATATAACAATAAAATGACAACTAAAGATAAAATAATTTTAAAACCTGACTTAAATTCAATTTCTTTTTCTTCGCCTTTGCCAGCTATATTTATTATAAACGCCAGCACTGCCAGCCATAAAATATAAGTGCTGACCGAATCAAAAACAAACATATTGGCTGTCAAATGCCCGAGCAACAAAGCGATAAATATGTTTGAGGTGACAACTGAAATTCTTTTTGATCTGAATAAATAATAAATCGCTAAAAATATAAGGCCAAAATATAAAACTACTCCGCTGACGCCGGTCGTGACTAAAAACTCAAAAAACACATTGTGCGCTTTGTCAAACCAAATGCGCGACCCGCTCTCCACATAAATCTCCGGCGGAAAATACTTGCTAAAGGCATAGCCATAATTTTCCGGCCCCCAGCCCAAAATCGGCCTAGTTTTAAAAGCTTCCAGTGAAGTCCGCCAAGCAGCCAGGCGGGTCTGAACAGTATAGCTTTCAAGCGAAATACTTGTTACTCGCTTCAAAGTATCATTACTTTGAATCAAATTTGTATTTCTTAAAAAATAAGCTCCCAAACTTAAAATTATAAGGCTGACAAGCCCGACAGCGCCTAACTTTTTTATCTGCCTGTTTTTGCCTCTAAATACGCTCAAGCCTCCCCAAACCAACAATCCTAGCAACAGCCCGATGACCGCCCCTCTTGTCTGGGTTAAAAATATTGCCCATAAATTCAAGGCAATAGCTATGCCGTAAAAAATCTTCCAGCCCATTGGCCGATCTTTAATAATCAAATATAAAGCAATAAAAAAGTGCATCAAAGTATAACTGCCCATATAAGCTGGATTGCCTAAGGTAGATGATACTCTAGAACCAGTGGTAGATATGGCAGACAATAGTCCAAAATCCTGCAACAATCCATAGCCAATCACAATAATTCCCGCGGCTAAACTTATTCTGAAAAACCAACGCCACATCTTAATGTCTTTCAAAGCATACAAAAGCAAAGAAAAATAAATCAATAAAAACAGCCAAAACACCACGCCTTCTGCCCGCTCAATGTTACCCCAAAAGCTTCTGGTAAAATTCACCCCAAAAATACCGGCTAAAAACATAATCATCACTAAAAGCAAAAAACCCCACCAAATGGGCGAAGTACAAAATTTAATTCTCTTTTTTAAAAATACCAAAACAACCCATGCCAATAAGCCAAGCAAAACCAGCACTCTAAAAAATAAAACCTTGCCGGTGATAAAAGGATAATAAAAATATTTATAAAAAATCAAGGGTGTTACAGTCACGGCAATCAACACCCACTGCAATACTTTATCAAGAATATTTGTAATCTTATAATTATTCATAAATTTAATCTCCCCTCCTTTTAAAGGAGGGGTGCTCCGACGAGTGAAGCGACGTCGGAGCGGGGTGGTAAAAATTTATTAATATTCATACCCCTCTGTCCCCGACATAAAGTCGGGAACACCTCCCCTTAATAAGGGGAGGAGGGTATAAAATGGTTGGACTGTCAATATTACTGCAATCTTTCTTTTAAACTAAAATCCTCCGGATGATTAACTAGCCACTCATCTATTATTTTTTCTGCTTCATCTTTTCTGCCCAGCACTACCAAATAATCCGCCATGTCAGTCACGTAACTTTTTTCATCGGGATTATTTTTCCTGCCCCGTTCCAAAATCTCTAAAGCCTTTTCAGTGTCCTGAAAATTATACCGATACAGCTCATGCAAGCCATAGTAAATATCATATTGTTTCTTTTCCCGCTCTAAAGCGATCAAATAATATTTTTCTGACTCTTGGTTATTGACAATAAAAGATTTGTACAGATTTCCCAAATTTGAGGGTGAAACACTGTTGCCCGGATAAACGCCGGTAAACCATTTTAAAATCTGCGCTTCTCGTTTATAATCCCCTATCATATGCATTGCTCCGGTAATGTTCAGCCAATCATAATATAGATTATTTGATCCAAGCTCAACACTATTCTTTACCGCTTGCTCAATATTATTTTTACTATTATTAAACTGGTTAAATGCTTTTTCTTTTTGAAACTCGCTGTAATTCTCCTTTTTTATTTCAAAAACGAGGTAATCCAGCGGATTAATATTCGTCACTTCAACTGGCTCCTGCCCAGTTTTTTTGCCTGAAAAATATAAATATCCGCCAATCCCTCCGCCAATTATTAATAAAATAATAATTACAAAAATAATTTTCTTCATACTCTGTTCCCTGCCTGCCCGCCATGCGAGCAAGGCGAGGCGGGTGGGTTAATTGTTAATTGATTCTTGATTCTATTCTAATATATTTTATCACAAAACTCAACCCCCTCCGATTTATCATCGGAGGGGGTTTGCAATTTCAATCAACTTCTATCAAACTTATGCTATTTAATAAACCAAGATTAACGAGATTAAATAGATTTAGCCGAGGAAGTTGTGCTGATCAAACCATCAACTAAGAAGCCGTTCATCCACTCAATAGTGTCTGTCGCTGTTGTGGTAGTATTGCCATAAGACAAATCTGACCAAATAAAGTCATTGTTGTCAAGGGCATCCACTGCCACGGCATTCTTGTTATAGGTTGAGCTGGTAACAGCCGCGTCACCAAGCATTGAAGTGCTTACGCTATTAGACACATCATTGGTAAAGCCAGTTACATTAGCTCTCAAAGTATAAGTCTTTGAACTGCCTGCCTCTACATACTCAACATTGGCTGTTGGATCATTTTCATCAAAGAAATAGACTTCAATCAATGAATAATGATTTGAACCAGAATCTACATCAGCATAATTCAAACCGCTGCGGGCTACACTGGTATATTGCGTCACCAAATTAGTGCCATTATAAAAGGTAAAGTCACTCGGTGAAATATCAACCGTGGTTGTGGTCACCTTAAAGGTCATCTTCCACAGGCCCACCGGACCAGCACTATCCGCCCCTACTGTCACATTAATCAAACCATAATCGCCATTAGCATTAATTTTATCCCCTGTTTCAGCAATGGTTACTGTTGGCGTTGACTTGAAGAGCAAGTAGTTGGGATAAGTCAAAGTGGCTAAAGTCGCAGTCGCAGTTTGGCCTGAAGCTCCTTTAGCAGTCATACTCGCGCTCTTAACAGTCATATAAAAGCCTTGAGCTGGACCAGCGTTAGTTGCCGCGCCGCTCATATCAGCATTGCCAGTATCTGCTTTGATAGTCAGCTCTTTAGTCGTGTTCACTGGAATATTGTATGGAGCGCTTTCCATATTAAAGAGC
>Ga0210016_1000972_pt1 | contig 26305 bp, 22 predicted proteins | sample CryGeyCG2014_300_FD_185454 | JGI IMG/M metagenome (GOLD analysis project Ga0210016, IMG submission 185454) | Groundwater microbial communities from aquifer - Crystal Geyser CG02_land_8/20/14_3.00 (SPAdes) (version 2) | ecosystem: Environmental > Aquatic > Deep subsurface > Groundwater | place...
GCATATTCTTTCTGCTCTCTCCGCAATCAGTTCGATTAACAATGAGTCTGGCTCTTCGATTATCCTATTCCAAGATTCAGGCAAAGCATCTTGGACAGCTTTCTCCTTCAACTTGCTTTTGTGAATTGCTTCCGCATTATGAAGAGCCTTGCCTGATTCAATGTTCTTCTTAGAAAGCAAGTCGACAAACTTCGAGGCGACATTGGAAGTCTCTTGCTCTATTAAGTCAATGGTGGTAACTTTTCTTGACCGCCAGTCCCCACCTGCTCTTGGGAGATAGAGTGACCAAGTGATACCATTCGTTAAAACGGCGAGATCGACACCCTGCCGAAAAGAGTAATCGAGCAGTTGCTCCTGGTGGCTCTGGCTCTCCAGATCTTCACTTGGTTTTTTTGCTTCGATGAAAACGGTGCTTTGCCCGTTTAGACGCAGCGCATAGTCAACTCGTCTATTCTCAACGGAGAATTCAGGACACACCTCATCAACATTTTCGGTATCCCAGCCAAGGCGGCGAAGGATAGGTTGGATTATGGCCATCTTTGTTTGGTCTTCGCTGTAAGAAGAAAGCCGTAGATTGTTTTTGAGATTATCAATAAAAGCGATCAGATTCTCAGTCATTAATTCTCCTCTTTAATTCCGAGAGCGTCCAATTGCAACTAACGTTCAAGGCTAAAAGAAGTGTGGAGCATTTCAACAATGCCTTTTGCTTTTGGCCTGTTGTTAGGCGACGTGTCTTTTCAATTCAATTGAAAGAGGTTTCTGCTCCTTTAGCGCGCTGACTTTCAATATGGAGAAACCGATAACGTTCCCTTTATCATCGACTTTTTCCATCACTGCATCGTTCTCGGTCTCTTTGAAATAACCGGCTTTTCTTTCAAAGAGAACTTCAAGGTAGTCTCCCTCTTTGTCGTACCAAACTTTTATCGCTTCGGCCATAGTGTTTCACCTCTCTTCATGGTGTCAGTAAAATATGCAGTTATAATAAAAAGGTCTTTACCTCTCCCTTTAACAATAACACACATGTATTTGTCTCCGACAGGCGTTTCCGAATAATACCTATAAAAAAGCTCTACCTCCGCATCCGATCTTGATTTGATAACGATCTCAGGGTTTTGCAACGTCTCTGCTATTTTATCAATCTGACCAGACATTTCAGGATGGTCAAGCTCGATATGCTCCAGACGCTCATCCGTCAAACGGATATTTCTGTTGAAAAGATCTTCAAACCACTTCATATCTTTTTAACCATTCCCTCTACTTCCTGATTAAAACATGTCGGCTAACGGCTGGCGAGTGAGCGAAGTGCCCTTTATGGGCATTTTGGCTTCAGCCGTTCACTCGCCTGTTGGCCGAAGTGACGCTTCGCTAAGCACCTACGGTTGTTAGAAATTTCTTCGGTTGATTTTCGGCTGAAGCCTTGATTCACATTCTATTCATCACTTCGTGCCGCTCGCCCGCCAGCCATTGACCAAAATGCGAACGCCGTCCAGGCGTTCGAGCGAAGCGTCATTTTGGTTAACGTTCAAGGCTAAAAGAAGTGCAGGCGAAGTCATGACCGGTTATATGAGATCATCTAATGGCTTAGCTCCATGACAGATTGCAACAATTTCAATGAACTCTTCTTTAAGACGGTACACAATCCTGTAGTTCTTATAAATTTTTTCTCTAAGATTTTCATCTCTGTACTCTGGAACAACTCGACCTGATTTTGGAAATTGAGGGATAGCTTTAACTATATTGGTTATTTTCTTTGCAAATAGGATAGAGTAGTATTCAGAATCTTTAGTAATGTAGTTGCAGATTTCCTCAAGATTAGATGCTGCCCTTGGAGACCATTTTATTTTGAGAGCCATCTTGACATCCGTTTTTCAACTGCTTCTTGAGGGATGCCCTTGCCTTCATCGAGTTCCTTCAGACCGGCGTCAACTTGCAATTTGAAATACAATTCCGCCATTATGTCGTCAAGAGTGACTTCATCTGGTAAAGATTGGATTATTTTGATAACTTCTTTTTTTACCCTTAACATGTTTTCCCCTCCTTTTATTTTACTATATCATATAAATAGTATTCTTAACAAGCGGTCATAATTTCGTATAACGGCTGGCGGGTGAGCGAAGTGAGCCTTTTATCCGCTGTTGTGCGAAGTTGCCCTTCCATGAGTTTATGGTAATACCTCCAAAGATATGCTATTTTGGGATACCTTCCAAATAGCCATCTCCACATCCCTAGCTCGCCAATTCCACCTACAATTCTTAGCTATTCTAGTAGCATAATCATTACAAAATTTTTCCCAAGCAATATAGGCATTCCAATTTTGTTTGGTTTGTGAAACCGTATAGGTTTGAATCCAACCATCATTCCTTTGGGAAAAATCCGGAGAGGCTCCATATCCATACTCAGCTCTGTTTTTAACCCACCAATTAGCAATATGCTTGTCTACCATTGGATATTCATTTGGCTTATAGAAAGCTAAGAAAGTGATAAGCGTTGCAAATCCTCTCGGTTGATTACATGCCTTTCGAAGATCTACAAAATGACCATAAGAAGGGTCACTCGACGCTTGCTTGATTGCTTGAACAAACCTATTCCAGTTATCTTGGATTTTAAGATGGGTTAACAATTTTTGAGTAACTCGATTTCTGGCCTGAGCACTTCCATAATTCTTCCAAAAGCATACCTCACCTGCAATTTCAAATGAACCATTGCCATCAACGGTTGTTCTGAATTTATTTTCAAATGTCATAACATCGGCAGGTGTAATAATAACACGATTGAAGTAGCCTGGATAGTCTGCTGCCTTACTGAAATGCTCGAGGTCTACTCTCCAACGATATTTGCTATAGGCTTTATCCCAATTATTACACATACTATTACCTCTAAAATTTATCAAGGCAATTTCGCACTCGTTTCTAATTGCACTGAGGTGCAACTTTGCTCACAAATTTGGTAGGGTAGTTGCACCAAGGTGCAGTTATTTCACATCTGGCCGAAGATCAAACCAGCCCCTTCCACATTCAAATTTTGTCATTACCTCCTTCCAAATTGAGGTTGTCCAATGGACTCCGTATCTTCCCTAAACTCTTTGTACTTACGTGGGTATATATTTCAGTTGTTTTGCTGCTGGCATTGAACTTCGGGGACAGTCCCGATTCTAACTTCTTCACCCCCTCCCTCTCCCTCCCCCATCGATGGGGAGGGTTGGAGGCCTTTGGGAAACTCCAATGTTTTTCTTCAGGATGCCATCTTCGGCCATCAATGGTTTTAACCTTTGAAACGAGGATAGGGTCATAGGGGAAGGAAACAGTTATCCGACCAGATGGATCTTTTGAGATTTGAATTCTGGCCATCACGCAGCCCCGCTCTTTTGAAATTTATAAGGAGAGGAATCTTAGATTTGTATTTTTAATCCAAAATATCATAACGGTTAAATATGTCAAGGGGTCTCTGTTTTGAGTTCGTAGGTTTAAAAAAGGAGAGGCTGAAACAAGCTTGTCTTGAAGAGATACCGAAACAAGTTCGGCATGACACCTTCAGGGCTCAATATGACAAAATCGGTTCTTTATTGCTATCCAAGCGGCCACCTCAACTCTTGTTGTTGTTCGATGACTCAGGTTTTATCTTCTTCTGTAAACCGGAGGCATAAACAATGATGGCGGATTCGCCATCGACCGGGAATTTGTTTTCACAGGGGGGTACTCTCATCATGTTGCGCTGACTTTTTTGACACGAACTTTCGAGAGGTTGATCTCACCCAGACCTAAGTCATAAGCATTCTTGACAAACTTGATTTCCTCTGGTTTGAAAGGCTTTCCGGTCTTGGGGTGTTTGAAGAAGCTGGCTGCATATGCATCTGCTGCCACAATATCTGTGGAAGTAATGACCTCTCCAATATCCTCTGTTTTACCAGGCCCCTTTGGACCATTGGTTGTGAGAATCCGGATGGCATCCATCACAACCAGATTCGGTTTCCGAACCGTATTGACATCAGCAATGCATTGATGGAGGTCAATCTTATGGAGCTGCTCCATATCCCATACGATCCCAATTAAGTTCTTCATTCCAAGGGTGAGTTCCGTGGCAAAGTGATGTTTGGGAATGGGAAAATTGATGAAGACATCTGACTCGATCACATCCCTGAGCAATTCAGCCGTCTTGAGCTTCTTTCCTTTAGGGACCTCTACCTGTTTGTATACGTTCCTCCCATGGCCGGAGAAAATATCTGCCCCAGCCTTCTGGGCTGCCTCTTTTAATCCTGACCTGGAAAAACAAAATTGATAATTATCACAGGTGTGGTCCCAGACGGCTACTCGCTTTGCTCCCGTGTCATAACACATCTTGATCAATGCCGAAAGAAGATCAGGGTTATTGGTGCATGCCTGTTCGGGTGTCCTCGCCCAGGCAATGTTCGCTTTGATCACCACCCTCTGCCCCTTTTTCACAAATCGGCCCATCCCTCCCAAAGGAGCCATGGCGGCCTGCAGGAGTTGGGAAGGAGCTCCATTTTTAGCGATGACCAGATCAGACTCCTCAGCGGCATGAGCAAGAGATCCATAAAATGGAAGCTTATTCGAAAATAAAGGGAGTGTCGCCGCGGCAGCTGTTCCCATGATAAATTGTCTCCGGGTCATTTTCTTACTTGGGGAATGAGTCATAATTTCTCCTTTTAAATTTCAAATTCCAAAATCCCTGCCTTCGCCGAAGCGGCTTCGCGCAGGCAGGCAAATGCCAAAAGAATGCCAAAGTTCAGAATCGTAACTCAACCCTTTAGGGTTGATATTATTCAGGGCTAAAGCCCTGAGTTACGACATTTGGGCTTTGGATTTTGCTTGACATTTAAACTTTGGCATTTGACATTTTCAATATTCTCATTCTCTCAGTATGAGCCTTGAGACTCCCTTGTCCGTCCCGAACCAGATGCTATTCTTATCTTCGGCTGCACAGAATACGGTATTACTCAGCAATCCATCGGAAACGGTCAATGACTCCCATTGTCCTGTTGGAAGATCATAAATACTTACCCCATTATCTCTGCAGATAAAAACTTTCTCTTTGGTTACAGTGAAGGAGTGGATTCCTCCATTTTTTAATGAATCTGTGGTCTCGATCCTCTTCCAACGGTTCGTCACCGCATCATATTCAAAGATGGCTCCTCCGATACCCCCTGCCCACATTTTCTTTCCAACATTTACTAAGGATTTAATCTCAGTCTCCGTCAGCCCTTCCTTCTGAGAATAGGTCTTCCAAGTTTTTTTAACTTTGTCAAAGCGACTGATACCCCCGTTCGTGCCCATCCATATGAAATCGGATTGGATGAGAATGAAATTGACAAAATTTCCTGAGAGGCCATCTTGAGTAGAATAAAAAAACTTCCACCCCTCTGTTTTTTTATCGAGCAGGGAAAGACCCTTTTCAGATCCAACCCAAACCCACTCTCCATCTACAGCCATGGATACAACCTTTTTGGCACGGCCATCGTTTGTATTGAAACGTTTCCATGGAGGGCTCTTCTGGGGGTCATAATAGGATATTCCACCCCCTCCAAATCCATAAAAATAGGTGCCAAACCAGATGCGATCCACATCCGGGACAATGACAGACACATGGTTATAAGGGAGGAGGTTTTTCCAATTGATGCTTTTCCCATCGTCGGCTTTATCCATGGGTTCGCCCTTGGTCGTATAGGGTTTATAAACCTTCTTGGATTTATCATAAAAGGTAGCTCCTCCGCCATACGTTCCAAACCAGACCTCCTCACCTTGAACAGCAATGGCATAAACCATTTCGCTTGAAAGACCTTCTTTAGGTGTGACGTGTTGGAAGGACAAGGGCTTCTTTAACGAACCGGCTTCAGCAGAGCAGAAAAGGGAAAGGATAAAAATGATGGGAAAGGATCGCTTCGTTAAGGATTGAATGATCTGTTTCATCTCTTCTCCTTTAAAAGTTTAATAGTAAGTATCCCCCGGCAAAGCCGGGGGCTTTACGATTGCTGGCCCCTCAAAGGGGCCTGATCGCAATCGGTCAAAATCAAAAACCGAGAACCATTCATTGTTGAGTCTATCGGAAAAGTTCTTATTGTCGTCATTCCTGCGAAAGCAGGAATCCAGCTTTTTCTGGATTCCGGGTCGCGTTTCACTTGCCCGGAATGACGATTCTACATTCCCGGGACTGTCAAACTCTGGGAGTCCCCCGGCAAAGCCGGGGGTTTACCTAAGTGCAATTATGGCGAATCAAATGAACTTTTTCAATAGCCGTTTGCATTTGATTTCCAAAAAAAATTGTTTAAGAAGAAAAAAAATTCACTACTTACCTTGACAATCACTTTTTGAGTGATTATTGTTTTAGAGGTTAATTTACTTCTTCTTATCTTCACCGACCCGTTACACAAAAATTTTATAACTATTTAATTTAAAACGCTTTTGTTTTTGTGAGGAGGTGATGTGAGGTATTAAATCGTGGTTCTATTTCAATATATTTCAATCCCCATTTTATCAATTTGAAAACCAATGAGCAAGAAAGGAGAAATAAAAAGATGAAGATCAGGCCATTACAGGACAGAGTGATTGTCAGACGACTCGAGGAGGAAGAGAAGACAAAAGGCGGGATCATCATCCCTGATACCGCAAAAGAGAAACCCCAAGAAGGGAAAATTGTAGCAGTTGGAAAGGGGAAAACCACAGAAGAGGGTAAGCTGATCCCTCTCGATGTGAAGACCGGAGACAAAATTCTTTTTGGGAAGTATAGTGGCACAGAGATTAAGGTTGAGGGTGAAGAACTTCTCATCATGAGAGAAGAGGATATTTTAGGAATTATTGAAGGAAAATAATAATTGATTTCAAATTACAAAGAAAATGGAGGTAAGTCAAAATGGCAAAGGAACTGAGGTTTAGTCAGGAGGCCCGTAATGCAATATTACGGGGAGTCAATATCTTAGCCGATGTGGTCAAGGTTACCCTGGGCCCAAAAGGAAGGAACGTCATATTAGAAAAATCCTTTGGATCCCCGACCGTCACCAAAGATGGCGTGACCGTGGCGAAAGAGATCGAATTGGAAGATAAGTTTGAGAACATAGGCGCCCAAATGGTTAAGGAAGTCGCTAGTAAAACCTCCGACACGGCAGGGGATGGGACGACCACGGCTACGGTCCTGGCCCAGGCTATTTATCGTGAAGGGTCGAAGGTGGTCGCAGCGGGTGCCAATCCAATGGATGTGAAACGCGGGATCGATATGGCCGTCGAGGAAGTGATAAAAGAGTTAAAGAAATTGAGCAAACCGACGAAGGATCAGAAAGAGATTTCTCAAGTCGGGAAGATCTCTGCCAATAATGATGAAACCATCGGGAATATCATTGCTGAAGCGATGAACAAAGTGGGCAAAGAAGGTGTGATCACAGTAGAGGAAGCGAAGGGAATGGAGACGACGCTCGATGTGGTAGAGGGGATGCAATTCGATCGAGGATATCTCTCTCCTTACTTTGTCACCGATCCTGAGAAGATGGTAGCAGTGCTCGAAGAGGTCTATATCCTTCTCAACGAGAAAAAGATCTCCAACATGAAGGATATGCTTCCCATCCTGGAACAGATTGCCAAAATGGGAAAGCCCCTTTTAATCCTTTCCGAGGATGTGGAAGGAGAAGCCCTAGCTACTTTGGTGGTCAATAAACTTCGTGGAACCCTCAAATGTTGTGCAGTGAAGGCCCCCGGTTTTGGAGATCGCAGGAAGGCGATGCTGGAGGATATCGCTATCCTCACCGGAGGAAGAATGATTTCAGAGGACCTGGGGATTAAATTGGAAAATATCAAATTGAATGATTTAGGCAGGGCAAAACGGATCACCATAGATAAAGACAATACGACCATCGTCGATGGGGCAGGAGACAAACACGATATCGAGGCAAGGGTGAAACAGATCCGTGCCCAGATCGAAGAGACCACATCCGATTATGATCGGGAGAAACTTCAAGAACGTCTCGCTAAGATCATCGGCGGAGTGGCCGTCATCAATGTTGGCGCCGCCACAGAGACAGAAATGAAGGAAAAGAAGGCCCGCGTCGAAGATGCCCTGAACGCAACCCGGGCCGCAGTAGAGGAAGGAATTGTTCCGGGGGGTGGTGTGGCCTACCTCCGTTGCCTTTCCGTACTGGATAAGATGAAATTAGAAGGAGACATGAAGATGGGGGTCGATCTTGTGAAGAGGGCATTAGAAGAGCCTATCCGCCAGATCGCCAATAATGCGGGTCAGGAAGGCTCTGTGGTAACGGAGAAAGTGAGGAACGAGAAAGGAGCCTTTGGATTCGACGCTGCACAGGATGAGTATACGGATATGATCAAGGCAGGGATCATCGATCCTACCAAAGTGGCCAGGCTGGCCCTTCAAAATGCGGCTTCTGTCGCATCGTTGATGATTACCACAGAAGCCGTTGTGGCCGAGAAGCCAGAAAAGAAAGCGCCTTATCCCGCAATGCCCCCGGGTGGTGGAATGGGTGGAATGGGCGGAATGGGTGATATGTACTAAGGTTTTGATCTGTATTGAATTTAAGAAAAAGGCTTGGGAATTGGAATCTCTTTCCCAAGCCTTTTTTATTTCAATCCTCTCGAAGGGTTCCTTATTCAAAATAAAATAATTTTCCTTCAAAATTCCTTAACCTTTTAAAAATTTTGTTGTCTTTAAATAAAGAAAAGAGACACGGTTATTCCATTTTTTAGGGGAAAATGGCTGTAACTATTGGATTCTATTTTAAAAATTAAATTTTTACTTGCATTTAAAAAAAAAGAGGGTTAATATGTATATTTGTAGTGGAAAGAAAGCCATTGCAAATTGAATTTAGACATTTAGAAACTTTTTGCCGTGTCGCTGACTTAAAAAGTTTCTCGAAGGCTGCTGATGATCTTTTCCTCACCCAACCTACTGTCAGCGGCCATATCCTCTCTTTAGAAGAATCCCTATCCCTGCGTCTCTTTGACCGGACGAGCAGGGAGGTTCGCCTCACCAAAGCTGGGGAGGTTTTCCAAGGATATGCTTCAAAAATTCTATCTTTCCGTAAAGATTTACTGAATGCCTTGAGCGAATTCTCCCAGGGGATCAGAGGAGAACTCTCTCTGGGTGCAAGCACCATTCCCGGAGAATATCTCCTCCCCAAACTCATGGGGGATTTTAAAAAAGAACACCCTCGTTTTATCATTTCTCTTAAGATCGCTGATACGAAGGAAATTACCCAATATGTCCTTCAAGACCACGTCGAGTTTGGTATTATTGGCGCCAAGTTGAACCACCCTTCTCTCCTTTATGAAAAATATAAAGAGGATGAAATTATCGTCGTGGCTCCATCCGATCATCCCCTGACCCGAAAGAAAAGAGTGAACTTGCAAGAGCTTTTAAAGGAACCCTGGATCATTCGAGAGGAAGGCTCTGGAACGCAGATAGCCGTGGAAAAGGCGTTAAGGAAGAAAGGCAAGAGCTTAAAACAGTTTAATGTGGTCATGGAGATGGGAAGCACTTCTTCAGTGAAGGAGGGGGTGAAGGCGAAATTAGGTCTTGCTTTCATCTCCAAAAGAGCTACAGAAGAAGAAGTCAGTCAGGGTTTCCTCTCCCAAATCGATGTGGAGGGGATCGAACCCATCTCTCGACAAATTTATATCGTTTCTCATCCTGGGAGAACGCTTTCTCCGATAGGAATGGAATTCCTTCGATTCCTCAAAAGGAAGAAGGAGAAGAATTAAGATGGCCCTTCCGAGAGGACCTGGCATAGAACACTTGCTAAAAATGGTGGGGATCTCCCTGCTCATCCATATCGCCTTGGTCGCCTTTCTCAACCTTAATCCCTGGCCCATGATCATCAAAGTCCGACCGACGGCTTATACGGTGACCCTCATGCCCGTTTCCATACCTGAGCCTGAAATTCCAAAGACCCCTGTCCCACCAGTTCCCAAAGAAGAAAAGATCAAACCCGTTGAAAAGGCAAAACCCATCGAGAAACCCAAAAAAGATGACATCATAGAAAAAGTGAAAAAAAGCCAAAAGGAAAAGGAATCCCTCAAGCACCTTCAACAAGCCCTTGAGGAGATTCGTAAAAAAGCTGCTCTCGATGAGATTAAAAAGAGAGTCGCTCGCAAGGAGCGAGAGGTGGAGCGACCTACAGACATCCCCTCCGCTAAAACTTCGCTAGAAATGGAATCCAAATTGAACGAATATTACAGTCTCGTCTGGGCAAAAATTAAAGGAGCCTGGACCATTCCCGAATTGAAGGAAAATCTTCTCAAAGAAATGGTTGACTTAGAGACTATTATTGTCTTAATAATAGAGCGGAACGGGAAAATCCAAAAATTTTATTTTGAAAAAAAGTCTGGCAATGCCCTCTATGATCAGAGCGCCATGCGAGCCATTAAAAAGGCAGAACCTCTGCCTCCCATTCCCAAAGAATTGAGTGAAGATAGTCTTGAGATTGGGATCCGTTTTTTCCCGGACTAAAAAATGTTGAAATATTTTTTCATCCTATTCTCTCTTCTCATCATCGTTTCCCCATTGGAGGCAAGGGTCTATCTCGACATCAACGCTCCTACCTTTGTCCAGATCCCCATCGTCCTCACTAAATGGAAATCTGTGGACAGGACTCCTCCTTCCCTTTCAGAAAAGGTATATGAAATTCTGGCTAACGATCTCACCCTCTCTGGTTTTTTCAAGGTGATCGATGTCCATCACCTCCCCCCTTCCCTCCAGGAAAGAGAAGGAATTCCGAACACGTCCTCCCTACCCGAATGGATCTCTGCTGGGGGAGAAATCCTTTTGTCAGGAGAGGCCCTCTTGGAATCCGATGGTCTCAATTTCAAGTTAAAATTTCATCTGTTTGATTTAGTGGAGCAGAAACACATCGTTGGAAAACAGTATGAAGGTCCTCTCCCAGTACTACGATCTGTCGTCCATCGTATAGCGGATGAAATCATTCTCCAAATCACAGGGGAGAAGGGAGTTCACAACACAAAAATTGCCTATTCGGTTCTCCAGGGATCGGGCAAGGAGATCTTCATTGCCGATTTCGATGGCGCCAACATTAGACAGCTTACTCGAAACCAATCCATCAACCTTTCGCCGGCCTGGTCGCCAGATGGCAAAAAAATTGCCTTTACCTCTTACCTCAAACGAAATACGGACCTCTACATGATTGATGTGGACGGAAAGAATCTTCAGCGATTCTTGTCCTACCCAGGATTGAATGTCTCCCCGTCCTGGTCCCCCGATGGAAAACAGATCGCACTCATGTTGGGAATGCAAGGGAAGTCAGATATCTTCCTGATTGATACGAATGGGGGGAACCCAAGGAGACTGACAAAGGGGCACGGCAATGAGGCTTCGCCCACATGGTCTCCGGACGGTGAGTCGATCGCTTTTGTCTCAGACCGATCCGGTTCTCCACAAATCTATATCATGGCGCGGGATGGGTCCAATGTTCGTCGCCTGACTTATGAGGGAAGTTACAATACCAACCCCTCCTGGTCACCGAAAGGCGATCGGATCGCTTTTTGTGGAAGGGCAGAAGGTCGTTTTCATATCTTTACCATTGGAAGGGATGGATCGGGACTCCGGAGAATGACATCCAATTCTGGGAATAATGAGAACCCTTGGTGGTCTCCAGATGGCCGTTACATCGCTTTTAGCTCAACCCGGACAGGTGTATCAAAGATTTTCATTATGAATGCCAATGGATTCAATCAAAGAGGTTTAACTCCATCGAAAGGAGGTGAGTCGGGCCCCGCCTGGTCAAGGCGATTTGAGTAAGTATTAGTATCCAAATCATTCATCAAGGGAGGTTACCATGACTAAAAAAAGTCTTATCATCACCATTGTTATCCTTTGTGCTGGACTGATCATGACAGGTTGTCCGAAAAAAACGGTCGTGAAAGAAGAACCCTCCATCAAAAAAGAAGAAGCCGTTAAGGCTGAAAGAGGGCCGATTTCAAGGGAAAAGGAATCAAAAGCCAAAGAAGGACTTGAAAAGAGTCTTGTGGCCAAAAAAGAACCTGGTATCGAAGGAGTAGTTTTCGAAAGCTCTCTGCTCAAGGACATTCACTTCGACTTTGATAAATTTGACATCCGTCCTGGAGATGCGGCAATCCTGAAAGGAAATGCAGAGTTGTTAAAAAAATACCCCAATGTGAAGATCCAGATCGAAGGCCATTGTGATGAAAGAGGAACGGTAGAATACAACCTTGCTCTCGGCGAAAGACGGGCCAACAGTTCAAAAAATTACCTCATCTCATTAGGCCTCTCCGCAGGTCGTATCTCTACGATCAGTTATGGAAAGGAAAGGCCCTTAGATCCTGGCCATAATGAAGAAGCCTGGACAAAAAACAGAAGGGCCCATACCATTATCACTGCTAAATAGTGTCTGTCCATAAACAGCCCTTTCCGTCATGCCGGACTTGAGGAGCCTGCCCCGTACTTGATACGGGGGCATCCAGAAGGTCTTGAAAGAACTGGATTCCGGCTTTCACCGGAATGACGATTCTGGTTGAGTGGGCACTTTATAAACAGACTCTAAATAATGAGGTGGAGCGCTCCTCAGGGAGTTTCGATGCCTCCCGAGAAGAGCTTGTCCATGGAAAAAATGCGGAAAGGTGACGGGATGAAAGGGCGGATTGTCCTTTTAATAGGATTGTTGTTTTTTGGATGTGCGAGTACCAAGGATGTACAAATTCTTGATAAGGAACTGGATAAGCTCCAGTCCCAAATCAATATCCTCCAAAAGGAAAATGATTCCACCAAGAATGAAATATCTGACTTAAAAGCGGAAAATCAAAAGCTGAAGACGGACCTTTCCCTCCGGCTCGAAAATCTACAATCCGAAATGCGAATTCTTTCGACAGGTATCGAGGAATATAAGGAATTGCTTAAAAGACCTTCAAGGGAGATGGACCGTATCAGGGAAGAAATGGAAGGTCGATTGAGAATCTTAGAAGAAAGGAGAAAGACTCAGGAGGAGAAAATTAAGGAAATAGAGGATCGCCTCAAGGGATTGAATGGGAAGATAGCCGGGTCGACTTCGAAGCCAATGGAGGAAGAAAAGTTTGCCCCAACCAAAGAGATCCCCAACGAGCTAAAGGGGGTTTCCACGGGGATGGGAGACCTCTATAAAGATGCCTACGAAACCTTATATAAGGGAGACTTAGAAGGCGCCCGAAGAAAATTTGAAGCCTTTCTCAAACAATATCCCAATACAGAACTTTCTGATAATGCCCAGTTTTGGATCGGGGAGACTTACTATCTGAAAAAGGATTTTGAGAGGGCGATCTTAGAATATGAGAAGGCGATTGTGAAATATCCGGAAGGGGACAAAATACCCGCGGCTTTATTCAAGCAAGCCCTCGCCTTCTTGGAACTCGGGGATAAGACGAATGCCAGAAATTTGCTCAAGCGGGTGATTGAAAAATACCCCCATTCCGAACAGGCAGAAATGGCCAAGAAGAGACTGGAAGGAATAAAATAAACGATCCCGCCCGCAGGGCGGGGCTTTAAAACACAAATTTTCTAAACCAAAAACCCAGATCCCGAAATCGTAGATCCTGAAACAAGTTCAGGACCTGGTTCGGGATGACAAAGAGTAAAGCAAACTCTTTTATTGTCATACTTGTTTCAGCATCTGATTAAGGCGTTTCTGCCTTTGGCAGACACATCTTTCATACCTGTACTTGCCTACCGGCAGGCCCTGAACCTAACATGGTACAGGGCAGGCAGGCACAGGACGGGGTTTTCATCAGATGCTTTCTTAATAAATTAAGGCCCATTCCAGAAACTATATGGAACAGGCCTCATTGTGATCTGCACCAAAAACTTTTCCTTCTACACAGAAGCTTGCGCTATGCCCTCTCCTTCGCCTCCTGCTGGAATTTCTTCTCCACTATACCCTTCTACCCAAAGCTCTAATTGTCTATACTTGGAGAGACCGGTTCCCGCAGGAATCAGGCGTCCCATGATGACATTTTCCTTCAACCCTTTCAAATAGTCCACCTTCCCTGCCACGGCTGCTTGAGTAAGTACTTTGGTGGTCTCCTGGAAGGAGGCGGCGGAGATAAAACTGTCCGTAACGAGAGAAGCCTTCGTGATTCCCAGAAAAAGAGGCTCTCCCACAGCGGGTTTTCCTCCTTCCTTCATAACCCGGGCATTCTCTTCTTCAAAGACAAATTTTTCCACCTGGTCGTCGACTAAAAAGTGAGTATCTCCCACCTCTCTAATCTTCACCCTCTTGAGCATCTGGCGAACAATGACCTCGATATGTTTATCGTTGATCTTGACCCCTTGGAGTTTATAAACCTCCTGGATTTCATCCACTAAATATCGGGCCAGAGCCTTATCCCCCAACACCCTCAAAATATCATGAGGATTGGAAGGACCGTCCATCAAGGCTTCCCCTGCTTTGACAAAATCGCCTTCATGGACGCTGACATGTTTCCTACTGGGAATCATATATTCCTTGGGTTCGCCCACCTCGGGTCGAATGACCACCTTCCTCTTCCCCTTGAGGTCCTTTCCAAATTCAACCACCCCATCAATATCGCTGATCAAGGCATACTCTTTGGGCTTTCTGGCTTCAAAAAGTTCAGCCACTCGAGGAAGACCTCCCGTGATATCCTTTGTCTTCGTCGTCTCCCGCGGGATCTTCACGATGACGTCCCCGGCTTCCACCATATCTCCTTCGGAGATGAAAATATTCGCTCCGACCGGCAGAAGATAACGAGCCTGGGAGGCAGAGCCAGGAAGATTCATGGTCTTGCTTTTCTCATCCTTGATGGAGATCCTCGGCCGAAGTTCTACGTCTTTTGATTCGGTGATCACTTTTCTGGAAAGGCCGGTATACTCATCCACCTGTTCCTGCATGGTCGCCCCTTCGATGATATCTCCGAATTTCACCCGGCCTGAGACCTCTGTTAAAACAGGGATGGAGTAAGGATCCCATTCTGCCAGGATCTCTCCTTCCTTCACCTTTTGCCCCTCCTTGACCTTCAGTTTGGCTCCATAAATCACGGAATATCGTCTTCGTTCTCTTCCGTTTTTATCTAAGATGGCAATCTCCCCATTTCGGTTCATGACGATCAGGTTCCCTTCGCGGTTCTTGACGCTCTTGAGATTGATGAATTTAACCCTCCCATCAATACGACATTCCAACGTGGTCTGCTCTGCTCGTCGACTGGCTGTTCCACCGATATGGAATGTCCTCATCGTCAACTGGGTCCCCGGCTCACCGATAGATTGGGCAGCGATGATGCCGATCGCCTCCCCCACATTGACCAGTTTCCCTCGGGCCAAATTCCTTCCATAACAAAGGGCGCAGACACCCTGTTTCAATTTGCAGGTGAGCACCGATCGAATCTTCACCTTATCAATTCCAATATCCTCAATACGATCTGCCAAGGTTTCATCAATTTCTTCATTCCCTTTGACGATCACCTCACTGGAAAAAGGATCCCGGATTTCTTCTAAGGCCACCCGCCCAAGAATTCGTTCTTTCATCGATTCGATGATCTCTCCTCCCTCGACGAGCGATTCGACTTCGATCCCGTCCAGGGTGCCACAATCATTCTCCCTGATGACGACATCCTGAGCGACATCCACCAATCGTCGGGTAAGGTATCCCGCATTGGCTGTTTTCAATGCGGTATCGGCGAGCCCCTTTCGAGCCCCATGGGTAGAGATGAAGTATTGCAGAACCGTCAGCCCCTCACGAAAGTTCGCGGTGATGGGAGTTTCGATGATCTCTCCCGAGGGTTTTGCCATCAAACCCCGCATCCCAGCTAATTGTCGCACCTGTTGGGCACTGCCTCGAGCTCCAGAGTCGGCCATGATGTAAATGGGGTTTAAACTCTCCGTGGTCTGTTTCTCTCCGGAAGGGGCCATCACCTCCTCACTCCCCAGTTCTTTCAACATCACCCCCGCAATATTTTCAGTGACCTGAGCCCAGATGTCGATCACCTTATTGTATCGCTCTCCATCTGTTATCAATCCTTCTGTATATTGTTCTTGAATCCTTTCAATCTCCTGCTGCGCTTCCTGAAGAAGTTCCCCCTTATTGGAAGGAATCAGCATGTCATCGATGGAGATGGAAATTCCAGCCAACGTTGCATAATGATAACCCAAACCCTTCAACCGATCGGAGAGAAGGACCGTCTTCTTTTCTCCCCCATACCGGTAGCAATAGTCGATGAGGTTGGCAAGCTCGCTCTTCTTCATCACCTTGTTGATCAATCGAAAGGGGATCTCCTCAGGGAGAATCTCTTTGAGGAGGACTCGACCTACGGTTGTTTCAACAAGTTCCCCATCCAATCGGACCTTGATCCGGGCGTGGAGATCAACCTCATGGGCATCGTAAGCAATCCGGACTTCGTCTGGGTTTGAAAATACCTTCCCCTCCCCTTTGACATAAGGGCGCTCCCTGGTCATGTAATAAATTCCAAGGACAATGTCTTGCGTAGGAATAATGATGGGTTTCCCATTCGCAGGGGAGAGGATGTTATTGGTGGACATCATCAGAATTCTTGCCTCCGCTTGGGCCTCCACAGAGAGGGGAACATGGACGGCCATCTGGTCCCCGTCAAAATCTGCGTTAAAGGCAGCGCAGACCAACGGGTGAAGCTGGATGGCCTTGCCCTCAATTAAAACAGGCTCAAAGGCCTGAATACCCAAACGGTGAAGGGTTGGAGCGCGGTTAAGCATTACAGGATGTTCACGGATCACTTCATCCAAGACATCCCAGACCTCGGGTCTCTCTTTCTCCAACATCTTCTTGGCGCTCTTGATCGTGGTTACCAAGCCTTTTTCTTCCAAACGGTGGTAGATGAAGGGCTTGAACAGTTCAAGGGCCATCTTTTTGGGGAGTCCACACTGATGCAATCTCAGCTCGGGGCCGACGACGATCACTGAACGGCCGGAATAATCCACTCGCTTCCCTAAAAGGTTCTGCCGGAAACGGCCCTTCTTCCCTCTGAGCATATCGCTCAATGATTTGAGAGGCTTCTTATTCGCCCCCAAGATCGTCCTCCCTCTCTTCCCGTTGTCGAACAGGGCATCCACGGCTTCCTGAAGCATTCGCTTCTCGTTACGGATGATGATCTCTGGGGCATTCAATTCGAGAAGCCGTTTGAGGCGGTTGTTTCGATTGATGACTCTTCGGTAAAGGTCGTTGAGATCGGAGGTGGCAAACCGACCCCCATCCAAGGGGACAAGAGGACGAAGATCTGGCGGGATGACGGGAATCACTTCTAAAATCATCCACTCCGGTTTGTTTCCTGATTCCAAGAAAGACTCAATAATCTTTAATCGTTTGGCTAATCTCTTTTTTTTGGCCTCTGAGGTCGTCTCCTTCATTTCTGTCCGGAGCTTCTGGGAAAGTTCCTTCACATTGGTGTTTCGCAACAGCTCCCGGATCGCATCCGCTCCCTGAGCCGCTGCAAAATCATCCCCGTATTTCTCCCTGGCTTCCCGATATCGATCTTCGGAAAGAATTTCTCCCTTCTTCAGAGGTGTTTTCTTCCCATCGAGGACGAGGTAGGCTTCAAAGTAGAGAATCCGCTCTAATTCTCTCAGCGTCATATCCGAAAGGATCCCAATCTTACTGGGAATGCTCTTGAGGAACCAGATATGAGCCACTGGGGTCGCCAACCGGATATGCCCCATCCTTTCCCTGCGCACCTTGGATTGGATGACTTCCACCCCGCACTTCTCGCAGACAATGCCTCGATGTTTCATCCGTTTGTATTTACCGCAATTGCATTCATAATCTTTGGTGGGGCCAAAGATTTTGGCGCAGAAGAGCCCATCTTTTTCCGGTTTGAAAGTCCGATAGTTAATGGTCTCCGGCTTCTTCACCTCTCCATGGGACCATGATTCGATCTTCTCTGGAGAGGCGATCGAGATCCGGATGGCATTATAACTAATCGGACTTTTCCCCTTCTCAAAGAATGATAGATAATCTTCCAATGTCTTCCTCCTTTTTCAAACGATGGACGATATACAGTGAACGATAAACAGCTTATGCTTCACAGTTCATCGTTCATCGTTTATAGTTTATGGTTCTATTAGATCTCTTCCCTTTTCTCTTCGATCAATTCGGTGTCTAAACAAAGACTCTGTAACTCTTTGACCAAAACATTAAACGACTCTGGCAGTCCGGGCTCCAACGTGTGTTCCCCTTTGACGATCGCTTCATAGACTCGAGTCCTTCCCGCCACATCGTCTGATTTCACGGTTAAGAATTCCTGTAAGGAGTGGGCTGCCCCATAGGCCTCCAAGGCCCACACCTCCATCTCTCCTAACCGTTGTCCTCCGAACTGAGCTTTGCCGCCCAACGGTTGTTGGGTCACCAAAGAATAAGGACCGATGGACCGAGCATGAATCTTGTCGTCTACCAGATGGTGCAATTTGAGGAGATACATATAGCCTATGGTCACCTTCGAGTGGAAGGGTTCTCCAGTCCTTCCGTCATAAAGGATAGTTTGTCCACTGGTCGGAAGCCCAGCCTTCTTTAAAAGGTCTTTAATCTCTTCTTCCGAAGCTCCATCAAACACAGGGACCGAAACGAAAATCCCTTGACCCAGCTTGCGAGCCAACTCAATAATCTCTTCATCGGTCGCTTGCTCGAGATATTCATTCACCTCTTTTGAGGAATAGATTTCTTTGATTCTTCTTCGAAGCAATTTGGGGTTGAAATGCTTCTGTAAATACTCTTCAATCCTCCACCCTAGACCCTTGGCCGCCCATCCCAGGTGGGTCTCAAGGATTTGACCCACATTCATTCGTGACGGGACTCCTAATGGATTGAGGATGATTTCGACCGGTGTCCCATCCTCTAAGTACGGCATGTCCTCCTCAGGGAGAATTCGGGAAATGATCCCCTTGTTCCCATGACGTCCAGACATTTTATCCCCGACAGAAAGCTTCCGTTTCATGGCGATGTAGACCTTGACGGTCTTGATGATACCCGGAGCCAGTTCGTCTCCCCTCTTCAGTCTTGCCAATTTATCTCCAAAAACTCCCTTGACCACATTGATCTGGAGCTCTGCATGATCGAGAAAACGATGAACGTCAGAAAGAACTCTCTTCCCCTCCATGACATCAATCTCCTTGAGTCGATCGAAGGGAATGGCAAAGAGATGTTCCTCCTTGATCCGCTCTTTGGTCTCCAAATAGACACGGTTTTTCTTTTCATCCGCAATCTTATGGGCGGTTCGTTTGCCGATCAGATGTTTTCCGATCTTTCTCCGCGTACTGTTCTGGATGATTCGAATCTCATCCGCTTGATTCTTTAACAACCTCGCCTTCTCCTGGTCCTCGATCGCCTTCATCCTCTCGTCCCTCTCCTGCCCTTTCCGGGAGAAAACTTTTGCATCGATGAGGATTCCTTCAATCCCGTGAGGGACTCTCAATGAGGTATCCCGAACATCTCCTGCTTTTTCACCAAAGATGGCTCGAAGGAGTTTCTCCTCTGGAGAGAGTTGGGTCTCTCCCTTGGGGGTCACTTTTCCGACGAGAATGTCACCGGGTCTCACTTCGGCTCCGATCCGGATGATCCCGCTTTCATCCAGATCCTTCAACGCCTCCTCCCCTGCGTTGGGGATATCACAGGTGATCTCCTCTTTTCCCAATTTGGTGTCCCGAGCCACACACTCCAATTCTTCGATATGGATAGAGGTGTAGGTATCCTCCTTCAATAACTTCTCGCTGATGAGGATGGAATCCTCAAAATTATATCCTCCCCAGGGCATGAAGCCGACCAGGACATTCTTTCCTAATGCCAACTCTCCCATATCAGTCGCTGGCCCATCTGCAATCACCTCACCCTTTTTGACTCGCTCCCCAATACGGACAATAGGCCTTTGATTGATGCAGGTATTCTGATTGGATCGTTTGTATTTGATTAAAGTATAAATGTCGACGCCAGGATCGTCCTCTTTCTGACCATCCTCATCGGCCCGGATGACGATTCGTGAAGCATCCACATCTTCCACCCTACCATCCCTTTTAGCAACCACCGTCACTCCAGAATCTCTCGCCACAATGGCTTCCATTCCCGTCCCAATCAGCGGGGCATCCGTTCTGAGAAGCGGAACGGCTTGGCGTTGCATATTCGATCCCATGAGGGCTCGGTTGGCATCGTCGTTCTCCAAAAAGGGCACAAGGGAGGTGGCCACACTCACCAACTGTTTTGGAGAAACATCCATATACCGAATTTCATCGGGTTTCACCATCATAAATTCGCCCCCTCTTCGGGCAGAGATGAGTGGAGCGATAAATCTCCCTTCTCTATCCAAGGGAGCATTGGCTTGGGCGATGGCGGGTTTCTGCCCGTCAATCTCTTCCTCTTCATCCAGAGCGAAAAGGTATCGAATATGGTTGGTCACTTTTCCATTAATCACTTCCCGATAAGGAGTCTCAATAAATCCATAGTCATTGACGCGGGCAAAGGTGCTGAGTGAGGTGATCAAGCCAATGTTCGGACCCTCCGGAGTTTCGATTGGACAGATTCGGCCATAATGGGTGGGGTGGACGTCCCTCACCTCAAATCCTGCCCTCTCTCGGGTGAGCCCTCCAGGACCCAAGGCAGAGAGCCGACGCTTGTGAGTGATCTCTGAGAGAGGATTTGTCTGATCCATAAATTGGGAAAGCTGACTAGAACCGAAAAACTCTTTGATCACGGCCGAGAGGGGTTTTGAGTTGATGAGATCATGGGGCATCAAGGTTTCTACATCTTGAAGGCTCATTCGCTCCTTGATCGCCCTTTCAATCCTCACCAGCCCGATGTGATATTGATTTTCCAAGAGCTCTCCGACGGTCCTGACCCGACGGTTTCCCAAGTGGTCAATATCGTCGACAGCACCCTGACCATCCTTCAATTTAATTAAGTACTTGACGACCTCGAGGATATCCCTCCTTCTCAGGGTGGTCTTCTCATCTTCCAGAATCTTTCGAACCTTTCCTTGAACATCATCTGTGATGCTCCCATCCTTCAAGGAAGGCATGAGTCCAATAGGATGAAGGATCTTAGCGACGCGTTGAATCTCTTCGGTCATTTCCGGAGCAGCAATCGCTTCGTCAAAATCGAGCCATCCCCCCAAGATTCGATCCACCAGATCTCTCCCCCCCGCAACGGCCGCGCCAGCCGCCAATGCCTCTTTCTTCCACCTCTCGGTAAAGACCAACACTTTGGGAGGATTTCCCTTCAAACCGATTTTATGGTTCAACTTCATCCTTCCCACTTTGGAAAGGTCGTAGCGTTCGGGATTAAAGAAAAGATTGTAGAAGAGTCCGACGGCTGTCTCAATGGTAGGAGGATCTCCAGGACGAAGCCTTTTATAAATGTCAATCAGTGCCCTTTCGAATTCCTTCTCACGGAGGGATTTGCCAGGTTCGAGAACGGGTAATTTCTCCCTTTCCTCTTGGGTCAATCCGATCTTGTCCACCACCAATGTATCCCTCAATGAAGAACTTACATTGATGTTATCGATGAACAGGATTTCGAAGGCCTCGACCTTTCTCTCTTTCATCTCATTCAGAAGTTTTTCTGTGACCTCGTCATTACATTCGGCAATGACTTCTCCCGTTTCAGGGTCGACCACATCCTTCGCCAAGTATCGTCCGATCAGATCCTGGGCCTCCACCGAAATGGTATTGACCTTGGCCAACTCCAATTTTTTGAAAGAGTCTTCGGTAATTCGACGATGTTTTTTAAGAATCATCTTATGGGTTTCCGGGTCTAGGATATCGGAGGTCGCCTTCTGTCCCACCAACACATCTCTCGAAATCTCTTTTTGGAATTTTCCTCTCCGGATGAGAACCTTTTCCTTATGATAGAAATAATCCAAAAGTTCTTCTCCGGTGTATTTGAGAGCCCGAAGGAGGACGGTGACAGGAATCTTTCGACGTCGGTCGATCCGAACGTGGAGAAGATCTTTCTGATCAAATTCGAAGTCAATCCAAGATCCACGGTAGGGAATGATGCGTGCATAATAGAAGACCTTCCCGCCGCTATGGGGTTTGATTTGGTCCTGATCAAAAAAGACTCCTGGGGAACGATGAAGTTGACTGACGATCACCCGTTCGGTCCCGTTCACGATAAACGTTCCATTTTCGGTCATGAGAGGAATTTCACCAAAATAGACTTCTTGTTCTTTTACGGCTTTGATGCTCTTGGCCTTGGTCTCTTCGTTCACATCCCAGACCACTAAACGAACAGTCACCTTAATGGGGGCCGCATAGGTCATTCCTCTTAACAGGCATTCTTCCACATCATATTTCGGCTCGGTGAGACGGTAATTGACGAATTCAAGAGAAGCGGTTTCGTAAAAATCTTTGATCGGGAAGACGGTTCTAAAGACCGCTTGAAATCCAATGGGTTCCCGTTTGTCCGCATCCACATTGGCCTGTAGAAACTGCTCGTAGGATCTCTTCTGAATCTCGATCAGATTGGAGATCTCTAGCACTTCTTTAATTTTTGAAAAGTTCTTACGATACCTTCGATAGACAGGGACAATACTGGCCATAATCACTCCTCTCCCTTAAGAGAGCTCTCAAAAACTACGGCATGCTCTCTTCAGAGATTTCTGGACTTTTCCAGAAATCTCCCTTAAATAGAAAGTCTCCTCCCTTTTGGACTACCACTTAACATTCGCTTTGTCCTTCTGGGAAGAGACAACAGTGTCCCTCAACACTTCTGAATGTTTCCCTACTTGACTTCGACAGTTCCCCCAGCCTCTTCAAGCTTCTTCTTCATCGTTGCGGCTTCTTCTTTCGAAACTCCTTCTTTAACTGGCTTGGGGACACCTTCGACAAGGTCTTTGGCTTCCTTCAAACCCAATCCGGTCAGTGCCCTGACCACCTTAATCACTTGGATCTTCTTGTCACCAAAACTCGTCAGGATGACATCAAATTCTGTCTTTTCTTCAGCCGGGGCGGCTTCCGCTCCCGCTGCAGCCCCAGCAACCGGCATCGCCACCGCCATCGGTGCGGTGGCCTTGATTCCCAATTTTTCCTCCAGGGCCTTCACCAAATCACGCGCTTCCAACAAAGTTAACCCACTGACCTCTTCGACAATTTTTTGGATATCTGACATTTGAAAAATCCTCCTATCTTTATTTCTCTTTATTTCTATCTTTCCCCTATCCTCACTCTTCACGAAGGAGGAAGATGAGGGTGAAAGTCATGGTGCGGTATTTGTTTCTTCAGGGGTTTGCTGGCTTAGTTGATCAACACGGGCCTGAATGATTCCGAGCGCTTGCTGGATCGCATTGTAGATCACCGCTCCTAGTTGATTTGCCGTCCCCTGGATTCCTCCCAGGACCTGACCCAAAAGCGCCTCGCGAGAAGGCATCGTTGCCAGGGCTTTGACCTCTTCAGGAGAGGCCACCTTTCCCTGAATTAAACCGACCTTGATCTCAAGGGAAGGCTGTGTTTTGATGAATTCCGATAGAATCTTTGCCAGAAGGACTGGATCTCCGTAAGAGATGGCCATGGCCGTGGGTCCTTCAAAATAGTTGCCCAATTTCTCCAAATCCGTCCCTCTGGAAGCCAGTTTCATCAAGGTATTTTTGACCACGTGATAGGAGATCTTCTCCTCTCTCAATCGTTGTCTCAGATGATTCATCTTTTCAACATTGAGACCCCGGTAATTGGTCAGGACAACAGCCTGAACCCCCTTCACCTTTCCACCAAGATCTGATATGACCTGTGCTTTCTCTTTCCGATTCAATGATCTTTACCTCCTCCAATGAAGTCCGTCGTCTTTCTTAGGACTTCAAAACATTTCTAACATCAAGTGGATCGATTTTAATTCCAGGTCCCATGGTGGTGGATAAGGCAATGCTCCGCAAATAGATCCCTTTGCTGGTGGGTGGCTTTGCCCGCAGGATCACTTCCAGAAGCGTCTTGATATTTTCTGATAATCGGCTAAACCCAAAAGAAACCTTTCCTACAGGGACATGGACGACCCCGGCCTTCTCTACTTTAAACTCCACCTTGCCGGCTTTGATCTCTTTGACGGCCCTTTCCAAATCGAAGGTGACGGTTCCCACTTTGGGGTTAGGCATCAATCCACGAGGCCCTAAAATCTTCCCCAATTTACTGACCAAACCCATCATGTCCGGTGTGGCAATCGCCTTGTCAAACTCCAGCCACCCTTTTGAAATTTTCTCAATGAAGTCTTCTCCTCCCACGAAATCGGCCCCCGCATCGAATGCCTCTTTTTCTTTCTGACCTTTTGCAAAGACTAATACCCGGACCTTCTTGCCAGTTCCATGAGGAAGGACAACGGTTCCTCGGACCATTTGGTCTGCTTTCTTAGGATCTACCCCAAGACGAATAGCGAGGTCCACTCCCTCATCAAATTTTGCGCAAGCTGCCTCCAAAAGGAGTTTAACCCCCTCCTCCAGTTCGTGCCGTTTGCCTCGATCAACCTTGCCTTTTGCCTCTAAATATTTTTTCCCTCTCGTTGCCATAATCCTCTCTTATACAATCTCCAGACCCATGCTTCGAGCTGTCCCCTCGATTGTACGGATCGCACCCTCCATGTCCACTGCGTTGAGATCCTTAAACTTGATCTGTGCGATCTCTCGAATCTCGTCTCTGGTCACCTTGCCCACTTTGTTGCGATTGGGTTCCCCAGACCCTTTCACAATTTTGGCCGCCTTCTTTAAAAGGATTGAGGCCGGCGGAGTTTTGGTTACAAAGCTGAAGGATCGATCTGAATAGATGGTGATCACCACTGGGATGACCATTCCTTCCTGTCCCTGGGTTCGAGCGTTAAAGGCTTTGCAAAACTCCATGATGTTGACCCCATGTTGTCCTAGAGCCGGCCCGACCGGAGGGGAAGGATTGGCTTGTCCTGCCTGAATTTGAAGCTTTACCATTGCCGCAACTTTTTTTGCCATTGTCCACTCCTCAAATGAGGACCATTAATTCTTTTCTACTTGGATAAAATCCAGTTCTACTGGAGTCGCTCTTCCAAAGATAGAGACTAAAACCTTCAATTTCCTTTTTTCAGGTTTGACCTCTTCAATGGTCCCAATAAAGTTGACAAAAGGACCGTCAATCACTCGAACGCTATCTCCGACGCCGAAAGAAACTTTTGGTTTCGCCTTCGAAACACCTTCCTTCATTTGAGACAGAATTTCCTCAACCTCTCCCCCTGAAATGGGGATCGGTTTTGTACCATCGCCGGCAAAACCAGTGATCTTTGGGGTGTCCTTGACGATATGCCACGTCTCCTCGTTCAATTCCATTTTCACCAATATATATCCAGGGAAGATCTTTCTCTGGGAGGTCTTTCTCTTTCCCTTCACCAACTCCACCACGGTCTCTGTGGGGATTAAAATGTTTGAAAAAAAATCTCCCTTCCCGAGATTTTTAATTCGCTCTTCTAAATTCTGTTTGGCCCTGTTTTCGAAACCCGAATAGGTGTGGACCACATACCACTGTTGCGCCATAATGTTTACCATTTGAATGGGGAAGGAAATCAATCCCCCCCCTTTAACTCGCTGCCCTCTTCAATAATTCTTTGATGAGATTTGACAATCCAGAATCAACAAGCCCTAAAAAGATGGCAATGATGAAAACAGCTACCAAAACGACAAGGGTGCCAGAAAGGGTATCTTTCCGTGAGGGCCAGGTTACCTTTTTTAATTCGGTTTTAACTTCCCTCAAAAATTGTTTTGCTGATTCAAATTTTTCTTTAATTGAAAATTCCATCTATTCCATTCCGGAAGTAACACGGCAGCCATGAACCATGTAAGATTCATGGCTTGCCATGTACCTCATATGGTACATGGCAGGCCAGGAGGGATTTGAACCCCCATCACCCGGATTTGGAGTCCGGTGCTCTATCCGTTAGAGCTACTGGCCTCTATCATTGCATTAGGTTTGAGGCCAGAGGGAAGAGGCAATAAAACTTTTAGCAAAAATTGAATCTCGGTTTTTTTACCTCAAGCGAAGCGCTCCTCAAACCTTAATCTTCTAACTAAACTATTTCGTCTCTTTGTGAACGGTATGTTTACGACAGAATCGGCAATATTTTTTAAACTCCAGCTTATCTGGAGTGGTTCGTTTATTCTTAGTCGTAGAATAGTTTCTCCGCTTACACTCTGTACAGGACAAAGTTAAAATATTCCTCATCGAATACTCCTAAACAGGAAGTATGCTGTCTCCACCTTATTCGAGGACATCACTGATGACGCCTGCGCCCACGGTACGACCTCCCTCCCGAATCGCAAACCGCAACTCCTTCTCCATCGCAATCGGCGTAATGAGCTCCACCGTCAACGCCACATTGTCCCCA
>Ga0210016_1000979_pt1 | contig 26238 bp, 25 predicted proteins | sample CryGeyCG2014_300_FD_185454 | JGI IMG/M metagenome (GOLD analysis project Ga0210016, IMG submission 185454) | Groundwater microbial communities from aquifer - Crystal Geyser CG02_land_8/20/14_3.00 (SPAdes) (version 2) | ecosystem: Environmental > Aquatic > Deep subsurface > Groundwater | place...
GGTCAAATCCCGGCAACCATAAAGTTGGATTTCCAGTCATCCGCTGGTGTCTGGCAATAATATCTTCAATAACGCACATTGCGTGGCCCGCGTGTAGCCCGCCTGTTACATTTGGCGGAGGAAGAGTAATTACATATGGTTTTTTGTTGGGTACAATTTTTGCCTTAAAAAAACCACCTTTTTTCCAAAAACGTAAAATCTTATCTTCAATTTTTTGCGGTTCGTAGACTTTTGGTAATTCCATACTAAGTAAATTTGCTTTTGAAGCAAGACGCGCTTACAAGCTGATTTACGCTGATAAGGCGGCTGCTATGGTTAGTGAAACTATTTGACTTTAGAGAAGCCGCCTACGCTGATTGACGCGGAAAATACATATCTGCGTCTATCTGCTTTTAAATCCGCGTATATCCGCTTCTACATAGCTAACAGGCTGAGGCTACTTTCTTTAATATCTCCTTTTTAAAAGGTTGATCTTTGAGGCTAATATACCATAAATTATTTTAGCACACTTTAACCAATTTCTAAATTAGCTTCAGCTTTCATTTCTTTTTTGGCCTTGGGTTTCTTTTCTAGAAAATGAAGGTAGGCGGCAGCAGCGATCATTACAGCATTGTCGGTGCAGAATTTGGAATCGGGAATTAAGAATAAAGAATCAGGAATTTCTTTTTTGATTTTTTCGGCGAATTGTTTTCTTAGTTCCTTGTTTGCCGCGACGCCGCCGCCAAGAATTATTGATTTTACTTTGAAATCATTAGCAGCTTTTAGAGTTTTATAGATTAGAACATCGATAATAGCTTGCTGAATTTCCCAGCACATCGCTTGAATATATTTTTTGTCTTTTGCTTTTAATCCTTCACCTTTAACTTTGTAAAGAACTGCAGTTTTCAACCCGCTAAAGCTGAAATCATAATTTTTATGATAAATCATGGGTCGGGGCAAGCTTGGCTTATAGCTTATAGCCTTTGGCTTATGGCGAGCGGCTTCAGCAGCTATGGCGGGACCGCCGGGGTAGCCAAGACCTAAAATTCTGGCGGTTTTGTCAAAACATTCGCCGGCAGCATCATCTCTTGTTTCGCCAAGTATTTTATATTCCCCAAAATTTTTCATCAAAATCAATTGAGTGTGACCTCCGCTAACAACAAGTCCAATTGCAGGGAAAATTTTTTGAAAATTGGAAATTGGAAATTGAAAATTTGAGCGAACGAAGTTCGCGACTAAGTGTGCTTCCACATGGTTTATAGGGATTATTGGCAAGTTTAGTTTTTTTGCTAGCTCGTTGGCAAAATTTACCCCTACCCATAAACAGGGTTCTAGTCCCGGGCCCACCGTTACGGCAATTAAATCAATATTTGGACCCTTTTTGGTATTTGCTGTTTCGTAGAACGAACTTGTTCCTTTTTGATATTTGATATTTACGAAACCTGCCCTTCGCAATGCTTTATTAAGAACAATAGGCAGGTTTCGTTGGTGTTCCCGTTTAGCCAACATTGGATAAACACCTCCATATTTTGCATGGAGTTTTACTTGAGATGAAATGATATTACTTAAAATTTTGAACCTTCCTCTTGTGATTTCCAAAACTGCCACAGCCGTATCGTCGCATGAAGTTTCGATAGCTAGAATTTTCATAGGCCATCATTTACATTTAACATAATTTAAGCTAGCATAAAAGAGTATTTTTAGCCTTCAGATGAACTGAGGCAAAGCCAAGATTAACTTGGCCTCATCGTCTAACGGTTAGGACCCCGTACAACGACTTCGTCGTTTACGGGGCAGGCACGACCCCCACCAAAAGATTTGGAAGTTTAAAGGCGCATTCGTCTAATGGTTAGGACAGCAGGCCTTCAATCTGTCAATACGGGTTCGATTCCCGTATGCGCCGCAAAATATTTTCCTTGGATTGGAGAATTTGAGTTAGGGTTTTTACCCCGTAGAATCTGAGCGAGGCGAGGATTTATACGGGGCGACTCCCGTTGAGGCCGCAACGTAATAAATTTTTCATTCCGAAAAATTTAAACGTTGCTGAGACGTTTAAATTTGTTTGCAAATTTATTACGTCTCGCAAACAAAGAGCTTATCTATGGATGAAAAATACTATCTCCGAGTCGGCAGAGCTTCCGATCTCAAAGATCCAAAAGAGAGAAGGCTATACAGGATTTTTGAAATTTTCCCGGGAGCTCTAAGTTATACGACTTTACTTTTAGTTATTTTGCTTTCGTGGCGAAAACCAGTATGGATCGCCATTTTTATTATTTTGTTTGATGTTTACTGGTTATTAAGAACTATTTATTTATCGTTTCACTTGCGGTCTGGCTATAAAAAAATGAGAGAAAACGAAAACACTGACTGGATAGGAAAATTGGAGACCTTAAAAAATGAACTACCACGGACTTACGTCCGTGGTATCCGAAGGCTCGTGCCTTCGACGAGTACATATTTGTCCGCTTCATCCGCGGACTTACCTGCCCGCAACGCTTCGCGTAGCGATGCAGGCGGGCGTCCGCGGTTTTCGCGGAGCAATTATAAAAATTGGAAAGAAATTTATCATTTGATTGTTATTCCGGCTTACAAAGAACCTTTAGAAATTATTAAAGATGGGATTGGAGCGATTGAAAAAAGTGATTTTCCGAAGGAAAAAATGGTTGTTGTTCTGGCTTGCGAAGAGAAGACCAGAGAATACGTTCAGCCAATAGCCGACGCGATTCAAAAAGAATTCGGACAAAAATTTTTCAGATTTCTAGTTACTTGGCACCCTTACAATTTACCCGGGGAGATTGCGGGCAAAGGGTCAAATGAAACTTGGGCTACTAGAAAAGCAAAAGAAGAAATTATCGATTCTTTGAAAATCCCCTATGAAAATATAATTTTTTCTTCCTTTGATGCCGATACTTGTGTTTTTCCGAAATATTTTAGCTGTCTTACTTGGTATTACTTAACTGCGGAAAAGCCGACCCGCACGAGTTTTCAGCCAATTCCTCTGTTTATCAATAACATTTGGCAGGCACCTCCTTTTTCCCGCATTTTTTCCTTTGGTTCAACTTTTTGGCACACGATGTGCCAAGAAAGACCGGAAAAACTGATTACTTTTTCTTCTCACTCAATGAGTTTTAAAGCGCTGGTTGATGTCGATTTTAAACAAACAAATGTAGTTTCCGACGATTCCAGAATTTTCTGGCAATGCTTTTTATATTACGACGGCGATTACCGCGTTCAGCCTTTGTATTATCCTGTTTCGATGGATGCCAATGTCGCCAAATCCTTTTTTAGAACAATGAAAAACATTTACAAACAACAGAGAAGATGGGCATATGGAGTTGGCGATATTTCGTATTTTCTATTCGGTTTTCACAAGAATAAAAAAATCCCATTTTCTCGAAAGTTCTCTTTGGGATTTGAGTTAATCGAAGGACATCTTTCCTGGGCGGCCGCTTCTTTGTTGATATTCATATTGGGCTGGTTGCCTTTAATTATAGGGATGCCTTCTTTTTCGCATACTTTGCTTTTTTATAATTTGCCCAGAACAACAAGCCGTATTTTAACAGTGGCAATGGTAGGATTGATAACGTCTGCTTACTTTAGCATTCTTTTGCTCCCGCCGAGGAAACCTGATTATGGTCGTTTGAAATATCTTTTTTTGGTTTTTGAGTGGCTTTTAGTTCCCTTTACCATGATCTTTTTTTCTTCTTTACCAGCCTTTGACGCTCAAACTCGTTGGATGCTTGGAAAGTATATGGGTTTTTGGCCGACGGAGAAATTCCGAAGGAATTTCAAAGGAGGCCAAAATCAGAAAGGGGACGAGGAAACTGGGGTTTCTCCGTAGAGGAAATATTAAAACCGACTTGTCCGCCGAAGTCTTGACGAAGGAGGAGAGGCTTTATAACCATTCCTTGCAATGCTCCTCCTTGTAATGCTCCGCATTAAGAAAGAACGGAGCGAAGCCCGGAGGGCGCTTGAGCGAGCGAAGCGACCGAAAGAAAGCGAAGTGACTTTTGGCCGACTGAGAAAGTGAGGAAATAACCACTAATTAATCACGAATTTTTTTACCAATAATCACGAATACGTATTAGTGATTATTCGAGATTATTTCTAGCAAAGCGAGAAACAAGGTTCTCGAGCGCAGCGAGGGGTTTTTAGAATATGCGAAGCGTTCAAGAGCCTTGAGCGTAGCGAAAGGTTATTATAATTAGTGATTTTATTGGCGGTTTACTCCAGGTGTACTCTCTTTTGAAAAGCATCTAACCTCGCTTTTAGCATCGGATAATTTTTTAGTTGCCAGTCTTTCATTAAAATTTCTTTTGCGGATTGCCGTGTTTTTTCAACAAGCTGGATATTTTTTAAAGCAGACATAGCTAAATCCGGAAGGCCCCATTGTTTTTTGCCGTCCAACTGTCCGGGTCCTCTGATTTCCAAGTCTTTTTGAGATAGTTGAAATCCATCTTCAGCCGAGATTAAAGCAGATAACCTCTGCCTCGTTTTTTTTGCAGGAGACTCTGTAAATAAAAAGCAATATGACTGATAGATTGAGCGCCCCACTCGTCCGCGGAACTGATGAAGCTGGGCTAATCCAAATCTGTCTGCTCCCTCAATGACCATTACCGTTGCATTGGGGACATCAATGCCTACCTCCACTACCGATGTTGAAACTAAAATGTCAGTTTTTTTATTCTTGAAATTTTTCATTGTTCTTTCTTTTTCTCTGACCTTCATTTTTCCGTGTAGCATTTCTAGTCTCAAATCAGGGAAAACTTCTTTTGATAATCTTTCATATTCTTCTTTTACTGCTTTCACATCGGCCCAACCGAAGGGATCGGGAATATTTTCTGAACTTTTCTTTTTAGGCTCTATTCTCGGGCAAATAACAAAAGCCTGTCTGCCGTTTTCTATTTCATTTCTTATGAAATCGTAAGTTTCTTGCCGTTTTGCTGGCGGAATAACTTCTGTAATTATTTTTTTTCTGCCAGTTGGTAACTCATCAATGATTGATAAATCCAAATCTCCGTAAATAGTTAAAGCCAATGTTCGGGGGATGGGAGTGGCGGTCATAGAAAGCAAATGTGGGACAATTTTTTGTTTTGTCAGCTTTGCTCTTTGTTCCACGCCAAAACGGTGCTGTTCATCAACAATAACCAATCCTAGTTCGCCAAATTTTACTTTGTCTTGAATTAAAGCGTGGGTCCCTATCAAAACATCAATTTCGCCTTTCAGGCATTTTTCCAAAATTTTCTGGCGGGAGATCTCAATAGTTTCTCCCTTTAGTTTTTTGGAAGTAATTTTGTCATCTTTGCTAGTGAGTAGAGCAATACCAAGTTTAAATGGAAATAAAAGCTTGGATACTTCTTTAAAATGCTGTTTGGCTAAAATTTCTGTTGGCGCCATAAAAGCTGCTTGATATCCAGCTTTTGTTGTATTCAAAATAGCCATTGTTGCCACCACTGTTTTGCCGGAACCCACATCGCCTTCCAAAAGCCTGTTCATTGGCCTTGGTCTTTCTATGTCTTTCAATATCTGCCAGGAACATTTTTTCTGAGCATCGGTAAGAGTGAAAGGAAGAGAGCTGACAAATTTTTGGATAACAGGAAGATTTATTTCAATAGCCGGGGATTTAGCTTTCGCCAGCTTTATTTTTTCGCTTAAAACAAAAAGCTCAATATAGAATAATTCTTCAAAAGAAAATCTTTCCAAGGCTTTTTTGCCGACTTCGAGAGAGTCTGGAAAATGGACTTGCCAGATAGCGGTATTTATTGGCATGAGCTGAAAATTTTTTAAAATCTCTTTTGGCAAGGTTTCCGGAAATCTGTTTTTAAAATAATTCAGCAAAGGCTTGATCAGTTTTCTAAGCCAGCGAGAAGAAAGCCTTTCTGTTTCCGGATAAACCGGAACAAGTCTGCCCATATGAGTAAGATCAGAATTTTCAATTTCCCAATTTCCCTTGCCCTCCGTAGCTTCAGCGGAGTCGGAAGCGAAGGAGGGGATTTTTTCGTAAGCCGGGTTTGATAAATACGTGCCGTGGCTGTCGGTTAAAATTTTTCCTGCCAGAGCCACGCTTTCTCCCTTTTTCAATGTTTTGGCAAGATAAAACTGGTTAAACCAGACAGCTCTGATAGCGCCGGTTTTGTCCTCAACAATAGCTTGGGTCAAGAACATTTTTCTTTTCCAGGTTCTGGTGTTTTTAATTTCCAAAACTTTGCCTTTGATACAGACGTTCTCTCCCAGTTTGGCATCTTTAATAGAAGCCAAATTTGAAAAATCCTCATAGCGATGAGGAAAATGGTAGAGTAGGTCGCGGATTGTTTTAATTCCTATTTTGTGGAGTTTTTTCAAGAAAACCGGACCAACCCCGGTTAATCTTTCAATAGGAGTTGAAAGCTGCATGCTTGCCCTGTTAGAAATTTCCTATTTTTTTACATAAACAAAAATTCATTCTCTGAGAGGGCTTGAATTGCAAATTTCTAATAGGGTGTCCCCAGAAGGAATCGAACCTTCATTTCAACCTTCGCAGGGTCGCGCTCTATCCGTTGAGCTATGGGGACGAGAAAAAAATGACATTCTACCTGCCCCGTTGATCCGCCTCGGGCGGATTTTTACGGGGTCCATTGAACTATGGGCGCTAAAAAGGTGAACTGATGATCGTGAACTAAGCACAGAATACCATAAAATTTAGAAATTTTCCATAGACGGATACTAATTTTTGTGATAATATGGAGATATAGCAGAGTTAGTTTAATTATTATGAGAGCTTCGTTCCCTAAAGGAAAACAAAAGAAATTTATTAATAAAATTCTTTCCAAAATTTCAGTAAGAGAAGTCGCTAAACTTTGTCATCTTTCTGAAAGAACAATTCGGGACTGGCGACGAGAAAAATTTTTGGCCAATCTAGATACTATCCGTAAATTATGCAAGAAGACTAATCTTAAATTTCCTTCTAATTTCGAATTAAGAAACGATTATTGGTATACGGCTAGTGGTTCATCGGCGGGGGGAATAGCGGTATTTAAAAAATATGGGATAATCGGCGGAGATCCAGAGTATCGAAAAAGGAGATGGCACGAGTGGTGGAAAAGAGAAGGAAGGTATCAAAAACACCCTATTATTGGTATTACAAAGCCAATTAAAAAACCCCGTTTTTCGAAAGAGCTTGCTGAATTTATTGGAATTATGCTTGGTGACGGATGTATTTCTAAATATCAGGTTTCGATAACCTTGTGCAACAAGGACGAGGAAAATTACAGCAAGTTTATTAAAAAATTAATAAGGAAATTATTTTGTGTGCCGGTTACAGTTTTGGAAAGAGAAAAGTATTCTACTATAGATCTCGTTGTTTCCCGAATTAACTTAGTTCGATTTTGCATCGAAAAATTGGGGTTAAAAAGGGGCAATAAGATAAAACAACAAATCGATATTCCGAAATGGATTAAAAACAATCGGTCATATTCGATTGCGTGCACTCGGGGCCTCATTGACACCGATGGAAGTATTTTTAACCATCGTTATTGTATCAACGGAAAACTATATTCTTATAGAAAACTGGACTTTACCTCCAGATCAAGACCTCTTAGATTGTCATTATTTATTATTTTAAAAAGGGAAGGAATTAAAGCCAGGTTAGCGGGGCTTTATGATGTAAGAATAGAGAGCCAAGAAGATATGAGAAAATACTTTAAAATTTTCAATTCGCACAATCCGAAACACTTGATTAGATATAGAAAATAATATAGATTAAAAGTGTTCAAGGAGGAGTCGGATAACGGTCATTCCAACGGTTTGCTAAACCGTAACGGCCTTTAAAAGCCGTTTGTGGGTTCGAATCCCACCTCCTCCGCAACGTAAAATTGCAAAGCAATTTGCATGTTTCGCCAGTCGGAAAATGTCTTTGTTGGCTTAATATAAGCTAAGCGTTCAAACTATGGCTAAAATAGCTGAGGCATTAGGTGTGGCTATAGAGAGTTTGTTAAAGTAATTTTATTTTTTATGAAAAGCTTACCCGGCTATTTTAAACACATTAACAAAAAAACATATTTAGATAGATATCCAGAGAATATCGTAAAAATTTCTAATCATAAAGGTAAAACACTAGTCGAGATCGGTGGCGGCATTGGTAATGATATGTTGTATTTATTAAAAAGAGGGCTCAACCCAAGAGACTTATATTTTATAGAAAATGACGTGAGTGCTTACAACGAAGCGGTAAAAAAACTAAAAAGACAATTTGGTTTTTATTCTGATCACATCTTGTATAAAGACGCGAAGAATACAGGCCTTAAAGACAACATAGCTGATTTTGTTTATGCAAATAATATGCTTCATTGCCTTAAAGAAAAAGAGGAAATTTTAGCCGTTTTAAGAGAGGTTTTCAGAATGTTGCAGAGTGGCGGAGTTTTTTTCGGCAGAACATTATTAAATAAAATAGATCAAAGGAGATTAAAGAATATTTCTATTCCAAGAAACAACGAGGAAAAATTTGTTTTACAGACCTCAAAAGCTCTAAACAAAGATGTTTTACTGGGACTATCGAGAGCAGAATTTAAAATGCTAGCTCTTAATACTGGTTTTTCGGAGGTATATACAGAGATTAAAAAGACACTTAAGAAATGGAAACCGATAAAAGATTTTTACTTTAGAGTAAAAAAATAGATTCGATAAAGAATTTGCTGCCTCTCCTTCGCATAAAGTTACGGAAGAGCAAAGCAAAGAAAAACTTGCTTGTCCACAGAAGTTTTAACGAAGGCGGAAAATCGTCCCCCAGTAGTATCCGCCCAGGGCGGAACTACGGGTAGGCTTTCTGCTTCCGTTTTTTTCTAAAACAATAAGAGTCAATTTAATAAATATGAAAAAGAATCATATCTTAATTTTTTTAGCTGTAATTATTTTTGCGGGGTTATTTTGGGTTCTTTTTGGCAATCTGCGAAAACAAGAAGGTCCGATAAATACTTCTCCCAGTCCCACGGCGCAAACTTTTCCATCAGTAAAACAGGTTGAGATTAAGGAGGTTACCGAAAAATACGAAGTTTCAGTTAAATATCCGCAGTTTCAAGGCTTGAGCAACCCTCAAGCAGAAAATAACGCAAATGATTTTTTAGAAAAAGACGCTAAAGACTATGTCGCTAGTTTTATTCAAATCAGCACCAGTCAAGATTTCCTGTCCGAGCTTGATTCAAAAAGCTTTTTATCTGTAGGATACGAGGTTGTTAGTTTAAATAATTATTTTACCAGTATTAAGCTCGATAACTCTGAATACGCTGCCGGCGCGGCTCATCCCAATAGTTTTTACTCCACCTTTAATTATAATTTTAAAGATAATAAACAAATTGTCATAGAAGATCTTTTTAATCCCGGATCTGATTTTCTGCCGGTTGTTTCAGCCCTTTGCAAACAAGAGCTTAAAAATCAACTGGAATCGCAAGGCGCTTATTTTGAAGATTGGGTTAATAGTGGTCTGGAGGCAAAACAAAGCAATTTTTCTAATTTTACCTTAGACAAAGAAAAGATAACTTTTATATTCAATTCCTATCAGGTTGCTCCGTACGCCGCTGGTCCACAATCCATAAGCATTCCATATGGTAAACTAAAAGACCTTAATGATAAAAGCGCATCGTTGAAGATAATTACAGAATAAATGGAAAAAATCATTCAAAAAATCAGGGCTGATTTAAAAAGCAACAGCGATAAAGTGAATCAAAAAAGTTTCCAGCGGTTTTTTAAGGAAAAAGTCAAGTGCTACGGTGTAAAAACCGGAGTCGTGGGGAAAATCGCAAACAAATACTGGAAAGAGGTTGCTGATTCCGATAAAAAAGAAATATTCAAACTTTGTGAAGCATTATATCGTTCAGATTATTGCGAAGAAGCGTTTATTGTTTCCTGGTGGGCGCCAAAGCTGGCCGATAAGTTCGAACCTAAAGATTTTGCATTATTTAAAAAATGGATTGAAAAATATATTAATAATTGGGCAAAGTGCGATGGATTTTGCAATCATACAATAGGAGATTTTATAGAAAAATATCCGAGATGTATAGAAGAGTTAAAAAAATGGACGAAATCCAAAAATCGATGGATGAGAAGGGCAGCCGCGGTTTCTCTAATTGTTCCGGCGAAAGAGGGTAAGTTTCTAAAAGATGTTTTTGAAATAACAGATTTGTTATTATTAGATAAGGACGATATGGTGCAAAAAGGTTACGGTTGGCTTTTGAAAGAGGCAAGCAGGTTGCATCAAAAAGAAGTTTTTGATTTTATCGTTAAAAATAAAAAGAAAATGCCCCGGACCGCTTTGAGATATGCGATTGAGTTAATGCCTAAAAACCTTAAGGCAGAGGCAATGAAGTTAATCTGATTTTAATATTAATTTTGAGATTATTTACCCTTGAATTATGAAAACACATCCTCTTTTTAAAAATGTAAATGGTGCCGCCAAGAATTGTATAGAGGCTTATTTGAAGGGGAAAAAGATGAATCGTTTAACTCGTTTGCTAAGGCATGGAAATTTTGATTTGGCAGATTTGAAAGTTGATGTAGAGCATTTTAGCAAACATAACGCTTTTTCGGTAAAATTCGACCTCAAAATTGGCAAGAAAAGATTAATTTCTGAAGAAAAAACCCATAATATAAGAGAAGCTTTTGAAATAGCTTTTGATAAACTAGTTAATCAGCTTAGAAAATTAGAAAGCATTAAACACGATAAATAAAAGATGATTGTAGATCTTATAGGCTATTTAGGCGGATTTTTCATAATGGTAAGTTTTATTCCTCAAGTCACACAATCTTTCAAGACAAAAAGCGTTGAGGACCTCTCTAGTCTGATGATAATTTCTACGGCAGTTGGAACAATTTTTTGGATTGTCTACGGTTTTTTAATTAAAAGTTTTCCTATAATAATTATGAATATAATTTTTGAGATTTTTGTTTTTTCCCAGTTATACTTAAAGATAAAGTACAAAAAATAAAAATGCAGGATAGCATAAAACAGAAACCTGGTGTTGGAGTGGGGGTGATGATTTTGAGAGGCAACAAAGTTTTACTTGGCAAAAGGCATTCAGATCCGACAAAGGCGGATAGCGAACTTCACGGGGAAGGTAGCTGGACGATGCCAGGCGGTAAGCTTGAATTTCAGGAAGAACTAAAAGAGGCAGCAATTAGAGAAGTGATGGAAGAAACCGGAATAAAAGTGATGAATTTTGAGTTAATCAGTGTTTCCAACGACAAGATTCCAGACAAGCATTTTGTTACAATTGGGTTTCTGGCTGAGAATTTTGAAGGAGAGCCAAGAGTTATGGAACCAGATGAAATAACAGAATGGCAGTGGTTTGATTTAAATAATTTGCCCCATCCAATATTTTTACCAAGCGAGAAAATATTGAAAAACTATTTAGCTGGCAAAATTTATCAAGAAGATTAATTTTATTTCGAGCGCAGCGAGAAACAAGGTTCTTGAGCGCAGAGAAAGGTTCTTAGAATACGCGAAGCGTTCAAGAACTTTGAGCGCAGAGAAAGGTTCTTATGTTTCCCACTTATGCAGTTATCGATATAGGAACATTAAAAGTAAAGCTTTTAATAGCTGAGCTTTTGGCTTCAGGAGAAGTAAAAGAAATTTATTCTTCGAACACTCTTACTTGTTTTGGCTGCGATATGGATAGGAACAATGGCTGCGTTTTTGAGGAAAATCTACAAAAAACCATTGAAGAAATAAAACGTTGCAAAGAGCTTTTAAGAAAATATAATGTTTCAAAATCAAAAGTAGTTTCTACGCACGCGATGAGGAGAGCTAAAAACAAAGAAGAAATTCTTAAAAGAATTTGGGAAGAAACTGGTCTTCAGGTTGAGAATATATCGCAAGAGGATGAAGCACTGTTATTTTTTAACGCTGTAATGAATGGTTTTGAAAAGAATACAGCAAGCTACGCTATCGCGGATGTTGGTGGCGGAAGCGTGCAAATTTTGATTGGAAATAAAAACGGTATTTCCGCTACTCATACAATGCAAACCGGCGCTCAATATTTGCACGATAATTTTACAAAAGATTCAGGCAATCCAGAGAGTTTTACCACGCAAGAGGATATAGAAAAAATGAAAGACTATATTTTATCTCAGCTTCTTCCCGTTAAAGAAAACCTGTCATTGCCGCTTGTTTACGGCTCTTCTAACATTATTGACTTAATGAAGGCAATTAATCTGCCTCTTGAAGAGAATAAAAACTCTATTTCTCATCCTTATAAAACTTATTCAAAATATCTAGCAAGGTTTATTGAGCAAATATTACCTTTAAAATACGGCGAAAGAGAAAATAAATATCTATTCCAAAAAGGCTATATGTGGGGAATTGATAAAGCTTTTTTGAATGTCATTATGATTTCTGAAAGAATGAAATCGCCCCATATAATTCCCACTAATGCGAATATCGCCAAAGGCATTATCTACTCAATGGCGTCAAAAATATGAACCCCGTTAGAGGTCTTTGGCAGAAAAATTATTATTAATAATTTTTCTGCTTTGTAATAACGGGGCATAATAAACTAAACAAAGCTCTGTTTGAAATTAGCTGTTCGCTATCTAAAGACAGACTTCTAACGGGGTGAATTTTCCAGACGTAAAAAACAGGGAGCTTCATAGAATTGTCTCGACCGCGATTATTTACAAAGATGGAAAATTTTTGATTGTGCGAAGGTCCCTTTTTAAAAAGGTTTTTCCTGGCAAATGGACAGTTCCTGGCGGCGGCTTGGAAATAGATGATTACGTTGATACCCCACCAACCACGGCTGACGGTCAGTGGTATTTTGCCCTTGAAACCAGTTTGCGCAGAGAAGTCAGAGAAGAGGTTGGGATTGAAATGGGGAAGGTTAATTATCTTCTTGATTTAGCCTTTATAAGGCCTGATAATATTCCGGTTGTCACTTTAAGTTTTTATGCGCCGTGGGAAAGCGGAGAAGTTAAGTTAAACCCTGAAAACATTGAATATGCATGGGTTTTGGCAGGGGAAGCAAAGGATTATGATTTGATTAAAGGAATTCCCGAAGAAATAGAAATGGTTGATAAGATTTTAAAGGGAGAAAATTCTGGCGTTGTTAAATTCCATTAACACCCTTGAAAATCTGGTTGAAAAAGAATAAAATAGGGTGTTGTAGGGTGGGGCGGCCGAGTCATGCCTACCGGCAGACAGGCGGCAGGCGGGGTTGAAGGCGGCGGTCTTGTCCCGAACAAAGCGGAGAGGTGTCTGAGCGGTTGAAAGAGATGGTCTTGAAAACCATTATACCCGAAAGGGTATCGTGAGTTCGAATCTCACCCTCTCCGCTTTGTTCGGGGATGCTCGATTTCGAATGTTTCGGAATCGGCAAAAACCATTATACCCCTAAGGGTATCGGAGGTTCGAATCCTTCCGCTTGAACCCAAATTTTAGTACTGGGCAAGAAAACCTGAATGCCTCGTTAGACAATATCGTCTAACGAAGTGAAAATCTCACTCCCAGCTCCCTTCATTAAGGTTTCGGACGGCGTAGCCGCCAGTTGACTAATATGATTGATATGATATAGTAGTGCTACACTCGGTAGCACATTTTTTATTAAGGAGGTCTGCTGTGAATATCCAACTAGATCATTCGGTGGAGAGAGTGATTACGCAGTTCTCTTTTTCGAACGCTGGCGCTGTGCCGTCGGACATTATTTCTCGAAGTCCCGAAACAGTTGAAGAGCTACGTTCACGCATAAATCGTCCTGAGACAGGTAGCGTATTTTTGATCGCCAACAATTGCTCATTGGTTGGCTTTCAAGATGGGCTTAGATTAGCCGGTTACGAACCTATAGAAGGTTTTCATCAACTACGTATCAACCCAAAAAATCCGCGTATGGAGCGTAGATATCAGATGGTGCGTTTCGTATTTGGACGTCCCGATCCCGCTATGGCTCAATTTCCAGCTGTACGCAGAGTTCTTAGTGCCGCGCTGGAGGATATGGGTCGTGCGGCGATGTGGCTTGTTGAAGTTTTTTCTAATCCTTTTTTCAAAGATGGACAGATTGTCAATGGTAGATCCGCGCTGGTTATTAATTTGAAGGGCCGTAACCCATTATTTAGTCCGGAGAAGCCCGATGGCCAGCCAGTAGTTGTTTGGCAGAAGGACGAGAAGGGCGAGCGCATTGGAGAGGGTCCAGTTCCATTGGCGCCTTCTTGTTTCCTCCGTGTGGTAGATAACGAAATCTGTTTGGTAGCTGCCTAGTTGTTCAAGGGCCGATGTTTTTACACATCGGCCTGTTTTTTTAATTTAATTAGAGCGCTCTCTTTTTGAATGGGCGGCTTTAAACTCTTGCGATAAATATTCTCCAGAATTCTTTGGTGCTCATCCCTTTTATGAGGCGGAAGCATTCTTAATTTAAAGAGTAAAAAAAATAAAAACAGTTCCTCCGTTCAAAAACTTGCTGAATGAAGAAATTGTTATTAAAATAAGAACAAAAGATGTGTGTTTCAGTTCCTAGTTTTATTTTAGCCAGTCTGGGCCGGTGAAGTCTGTCAGGAACGAAATTTATTAAATCTATTTTTTCTATATACGGAAAACAAAAAACACCTCTTTTTAAACAAAATGGAAAATAACTTTATTCTAAGAGTAAAAGGATTAAATGTTGAATTAAACAATGAAAAAATCATTGAAGACTTGTCTTTTGAGGTAAAAGAAGGGGAAGTTTTAACAATTTTAGGGCCAAATGGAGCTGGCAAAACCGTTCTGTTTAGAACTTTAATAGGCCTTTTGCCTTTTCAGGGAAAAATTGAATGGGAAAAAGGGATTAAAATTGGCTATGTTCCGCAAAGAATTCCTTTAATAAAAGATATTCCTCTAAGCGTGAAAGAATTTTTTGGACTAAAAGGTATTTCTCAGCAAGAAACTGAAAATATTTTAAACGCGGTAGGAATGGGAGAAAAGGAAATTCTAGGAAAAAGAATTGGGGATTTATCTTCCGGTCAATTTCAAAGAACTTTAGTGGCTTTTGGATTAATTTCCGATCCACAGGTTTTGCTTTTTGACGAACCTATGACTGGAATTGATATTGGCGGAGAGGAGACTATTTACAGTCTTTTGGGAAAATTGAAAAAGGAAAGAAATTTAACAATTTTATTAATCACTCACGATTTAAACATTGTTTACAAATTCGCCACAAATGTTCTTTGTTTGAATAGGAAATCGTTATGCTATGGTTTACCAAGAGAAACTTTAACCACAGACAACCTCGAGCAGCTTTACGGAGAAAAAGTAAAATTGTATTTCCATACTCATGACTGATCAACTTTTATTAAGTTTAACCACCGGAATTTTTATTGGAGGAGTAGCAGGCTATCTCGGGACACTAATGGTTATCAAGAGAATGAGTGTAGCCGTTGACCCTCTTTCTCACTTAGTTTTGCCGGGAATTGCTTTGGCTTTGCTTTTTCATTTTGATGTTTCTTTGGGCGCTCTTTTCTCTATTGTTTTGGGAATGATTTTGATATGGTTTTTGGAACTGAAAACAAAACTATCTACCGAAACCTTGATTGCCGTTGTTTTTACTTTAGGAGTAGCTTTTGCTTTGTTGATTTTGCCAGAGGCAGAGATAGAAGAGATTTTTGTTGGGGATATTTCAAAAATTAATTTTCTTTCGACAATTATTTCTGCAATTTTATCAATTATTATTTTTTTAATAATCAAGAGAATTTATTCAAAAATGATTTTAATAGAAATTTCAGAGGATTTGGCAAAAGTTGAAGGGATAAATTCTAAAAAATTACTTTTTATTTATTTATTATCCGTAGCCATAATTGTCGCCCTAGGAGTAAAGATTGTCGGCGGTCTTTTAACTGCTTCCTTAATAGCAATACCGGCAGCTACGGCAAAGAATTTAAGTAAAAACTTATCTCAATATTCTTTTTTGGGAATATTTTTTGGAATTTTATTTCCTTTTTTAGGAATTTCTTTCTTTAAGTTTTTTCCTTTCTCGGCCGGGATTTTAATTACTTTAGTCGGCGGTTTTATTTTTTTAATTTCATCATTCCTTAAAAAAGAAAAATGAACTACCCCGCCGCAAAAGCTGAGGGGTATCTCCTGCGGAGCAAGTTCCCTGCCTGCCGGCAGGCAGTTTTTAGTGTATAATAAATAAATCCGAGTTATGATACCTGCTCTTCATTTGGCTACCTTAATTTCTTCTCTTTTTTGTTTTTCTGCCTCTAGGAAGATTTACTCTTCTTACAAAAAAACCCAAATGTTAATATGGGCGATTTTTTGAAGACTCGTTCTTTTATCCCCGGGCAATAGCAATTCCCCAGACTTCTTTGGCGCCCTGGTCTTTCAAAAGACGGGCGCATTCCTCCATTGTAATGCCGGTAGTATAAACATCATCTACCAATAATATTTTCTTTTTTTGTATTAATTCGCTGTTTATAACCGCGAAAGCTCCTCTGATATTATTTTCTCTTTCTTCTTTTGAGAGATCTACTTGGGGTAATGTTTCTTTTAGTCTAATTAAGAGATTAGAAGAGAGAGGTATTCCTAGAGATTTCGATAGTTCTTTTGCCAGTTCTTCTGCCTGATTGAACCCTCTCCATTTTAGTCTTTTTTTGTGCAAAGGTATGGGCACTAAAACAAAACTTGCCCCGTTAAATCGCGAAGCGATTTTTGCGGAGTCGCTAAATTCAGGAGCTTTGTTTAACAATGAAAAATGGGTTATTATTAAGGAGGCAAGTTCGTTTGATAGTTCTTTTGCGAATGGTTCATATTTGAACCGATGAATTAACTTTTTGACTAAATTATTTTGATAAGACACTGCAAAATAAAGCCCATTTAATTTTTTTTGTTGGCACTTTTGACATTTTCCTACAAACGGTAAGCGAAAAGGTTTTTCGCAAAGACAATAACTGCTTTCAAGAATATCCATAAGAGCGAAACAATCTTCACAGAGATAGCTTCCTTCAGCTCCGCAGTTAATGCAGAATTTCGGGAAAAAGATATCGAGGGCAAATTTTTTTAAATTACCAAAGTAAGCTTTCATTTAGTTTTCTTTATCCGTCTTCGCAGAAGACCAACGGTCGTAGTGCCATTGATAAATGCGTAAGGCGGATACTCCGACGTCTAAAGAATAAAAGAAGGTGCTTTGGCGGATTCCGCCTCTACGGGCATAGCTCCGTAGAGGATTCATTTATCCACATTACCTTTTTATTCTTTGGTGATATAATATATCTGATGTTGAACTTTTTTCCTTTTAAGGTTTTTCCAAAAAATTCTTTGGGAGTAGACATTGGCACTTCTTCGGTTAAAATTGCAGAGCTTTCAAAGTCAGGTTCTCGAATAAAGCTGGAGGGCTATGGAGAATTAAAGGCCCCAGCTTTTTACGAAGGAGCCTTTCGAACTTTCGAAAAAAGCACTCTTTTGCTTTCGAGCTCTGATGTTGCCAAAGCCATTATGGCAATTATAGATGAAGCAAAGATGCGATCGAAGGCGGCTACTTTTTCTATTCCTGATTTTTCAAGCTTTTTTACTACTTTTGAACTGCCTCAAATGAGCGAAAGCGAACTCCCTCAGGCGGTAAGGTTTGAGGCGCGCCAACATATTCCTTTGCCCTTGGGCGAGGTAATTCTTGATTGGCAAATTATTAAAGGGAAATTAAAAGACGCGAAAAGCGAGAGATTAAGGATTTTACTCGTAGCCGTTCCCAATGAAGTAATATATCAGTACCAGGAGATTGCAACTCTTTCCGGATTGAAATTCCGGTATCTTGAAGCAGAGGCATTTGGCTTGGTAAGGTCTTTGGTGCATCAAGACGATTCAAAGCTCCGAATTATTATTGACGTTGGCGCTCAGAGCACAACCATTAGTGTTGTCGATAGTAGAATTTTGCAAACCTCCTACAGTCTTGACATATCTGGTAACGAATTAACTAGAGTTTTGGCCAAAGGTTTAAACATTGATTTTAAAGAAGCTGAAAAGTTGAAGGAAAACGAAGGACTTAAGTCTTCCGAGAAAAAAGTCGCAGAAACTTTAAGTCCCCTAGTTGATTTAATTATAGTCGAAACGGAAAAAATTGCCCAAAACTGCAAGGAATCAGAAGGAAGAAATGTTGAAGAAATAATTCTGGCCGGGGGATCAGCGAATATGCCAGGCCTCAAGGACCAATTCTTTTTTAGGCTAAAAAGAAACATTGTTATAGCAGACCCTATCTCTCCGCTTTTTTATCCCCCGGTTTTGGAAAAAACAATTAAAAGAATGGGACCATCGTTTGCCGTGGCCGTTGGGATGGCAGAGAGGGGGCTTGAATAGTTTAAAGCGATTTTAAAAAATTTTATATATAGTATAATTGACATAATATGAACTACCACGGGCTTCTCTCGTGTGGTATCCTCAGGCTTCGCCTTCGGCGAGGGCTTCGACTGAGCTCAGCCGAATGTCTTCTTTCCGTTTAGCTGTATACACAGGCATAGACCGTGGTATTCGCGGAACAAAAATAGTATAATAAAGACTGAAGTAGTGTTTTTTCTAAAAAAGTAATTTTAAACTAATTTACCGAGTTAGTTTCATAACTATTTCGGGTAACTTATATGGCAATAGAAATTATTCCAAAGGCTGTAGTTAAAAAATCCTCAGCCGTCAATTATCTTTATTACTTTGCAGTAGCCTTTTTAATTGGTTCTTTTTTTATTTGGTTTACATTGAATCAAATGGTTAAAAGCTCAAATGTTGCCTTAGAGAAAATAGAAAAATCTCTGGCAGAAGAAAAAACGGCAAAAAAAACACTTGAAGATGAGGTTTTGAGTTATAAGGAAAAGCTCGATGACTTTTCTCTTATCTTTAATTCTCACAAAATGAATACAAGGTTTTTTGAATTTTTAGAATCTATTACTCATCCGAAAGTTTTCTTTTCAAACTTTAGTTTGGATTCCTCAAAAACAAAAGCGTCTTTCTCTGGCAAGACAGATAGTTTTAAATCATTGGGACAACAGATTCTTATTTTAAAAGAACAAAAAAACATTAAAGAATTAGTTTTAAGCAAAGTTAGTTTAGGGAAAGAAGGCGGAATCGAGTTTTCTATAGATTTTTATTTTGATCCTGAAGTCCTTTCGTTTGAAATTCCATCACTTTCAGAGGAGTAAACCCCGTTAGAAATCTGTTTATTAGGGTAACCTTTGATAACTATTATGGAAGTCATTTATTGCAACCTTGCTATGTGTAAATGCAGAAAAATTTCTTTTAAATTTTTCTGTTAAGATTTCTAACGGGGTAAATAGAAGTATTTTTTTAAACCTTTCTTTAGCCTCCAGTTAAAGAAAGCCAAAAAAACTTATTTTTTTAAATAATATGCCTAAAACCTTAATTATATTTGTTATCTTTTTAGTAATTATTGGCCTTGGTTATACTACTTTATGGCCGAACTACCAGAAACTGAAGTCTTTACAGGGATTGTTGAAAGAAAGGGTGGTTGAACTAAAAAGCCTTGAAGAGTATTTCTCAAGTCTTGAGAAGAATTTGCAAGATATTAAAGAATATTCTGATTCTCTAGCAATAATTAATGTTGCTCTTCCGTCTGAACCATCTATACCATCTTTATTTATGTTTTTGCAAAGCAAAGCTTCTGAAAACGGTTTGATTCTGCGAAATATTGGCCAATTCTCAATAGCTCCAAAAGAAGAAGGTAAAAAGCTTAAAGAAATCAATATTGGAGCAGAGCTCGCCGGTTCTTATTCTTCTCTTAAGAATTTTCTTTCCGCGCTAGAAAAGACAGAAAGAATTATTGATGTTGAAGAATTTTCCTTGACTCCTCCTGCTGAAAAGACACCAACTGGTTCAGAAGCTATTTTTAATTTTAATTTGAAATTGAAAACTTATTCATATTAAAAGTGGAGCCCCACGCGCAGAGCGCGTGGCACCCACTTATACGGTGTGCGGTTCCTTTCACGCTCGCGCGTGGGGCGGAACCCCGCACCGAGGGACAACCCTACCACCATTCACCCACGGGTAGAGCCCGTGGCCCTCTGGTGCGTGGGCAGAAGACAAAACTATGCAACAAGACTTCCTCCAACAAAGAAAAAAACAAAGATATTTAGCTTTGGTTTTTGTAGGTGCTATCTTTGCGATTTTGCTTTTAATTTGGTCAAATTTTTTTAACAAACCGTCCTCCGAGCCGACTCTTCCTTCGCCCGGCGTGGTTATTGTTCCTAAGGAAATAAAGATTAACACTGATATACTGAAAGATCCGCGATTGGGAGAACTTCAGCCCTACGAAGAAATTGCACCGTTTACAGAAACAGATACAGAAAAAATTGGCCGGAAAAATCCTTTCGTGTCGTTTTAATTATTTTGTAAACCCTGCCGCAGTGCGGTGGGGAACAAAAAAAGTTCGGTTCCGCCTAAGTTTTTGATGCCCGAAGGGGAATCAAAAAGTCTAGTCCGCTAAGTTTTCTTCGCCTTCGGCGAATAAGAACCTTTCGCTACGTTCAAGAACCTTGTTTCTGCGAGAAATAAAATCAGGTTTCCAAAGGGGGTGCCCCCTTTGGTCGTAGGGCGGGGATCGGAAAGCCCCGCCCGAGAAATATAATTTACTTATGTCAACTCTAGTTCAACAACTTGTTAAAAGAGGAATATTAGACAAAGAAAAGTCTGTTTCTTTAGAGTTTGAAATTAAGAGCTCTGGCAAGAAAGAAGAAGAAATAATTCTTGAAAGAGGAATTGTTCCAGAGAAAGTCTTGTTCGGCATTAAAAGTGAGATTTTGAAAATTCCCCTGAAAGAAACTTCATCCAGCGACGTCTCTTTAAAAGTACTGGAACTAATTCCTGAAGAGGCGGCAAGGTATTATAAGATGATACCGCTTCGTCAGAGCGAAAGTACTTTGGAAGTAGGGATGATTTATCCTGAAGATTTTAAAGCTCAAGAGGCTTTAAAATTTCTAGCTAGACAAGGAAAGTTCACTGCTCAGATTTTTCTGATTACCCCAAGTGCTTTTTACGATATTTTCAAACAATATCGTAATCTTAGAAAAGAAGTGACAAGAGCTTTGGAGGAACTGGAAACCGAACTCAAGGAAGGAAAAGTGGAAGCAATGCCCACAAAAAAGACAGAATTTGAAAGATTGGTAGAGGAAGCTCCAATTACAAAAGTGGTGGCAGTAATTTTAAGACACGCAGTTGAAGGCAATGCCTCTGATATCCATATTGAACCGACAAAGGATAAATTAAGAATTAGATTTCGTCAGGACGGCGTGTTGCACTCGTCCATTCTTCTGCCTATTAAAGTTCATCCGGCAGTAGTCGCGAGAGTTAAAATTTTATCTAATCTTAAAATTGATGAAGCGAGAATTCCCCAAGATGGCAGATTTTCTACAAGAGTAGGGAATCAGGATATCGATTTCCGTGTTTCTACTTTTCCGACATTATTGGGAGAAAAAGTAGCGATCAGAGTTTTGGATCCATCAAAGGGTTTGAAAAATTTTGGAGACTTAGGTTTGGAAAAAAGAAACTTGGACGCAGTAAAAAGAGCTATTACCAAACCCTATGGCTTGATCTTGTCCACTGGGCCCACAGGATCGGGTAAGTCTACAACTTTGTATGCAGTTATGCATCTTTTGAATAAAGAAGGAGTAAATATTTTAACCCTTGAAGATCCGGTAGAATATTTTATGGAGGGTATTAATCAGTCTCAGATAAGGCCTGAACTGGGCTACAGTTTTGCGACTGGTTTGCGTTCTATTTTAAGACAAGACCCCGATGTTATCATGGTTGGCGAAATTAGAGATGAAGAAACAGCAGGATTGGCAATCCATTCTGCCTTAACGGGCCATATTGTTCTGTCAACTCTCCATACCAACAATGCTCTCGGTGTTATCCCAAGACTTATTGATATGGGAGTAAAACCTTTCTTGATTTCTCCGACCTTGGCTATTGCTATTGGCCAAAGATTGGTAAGAAAACTTTGTCCTGACTGCAAAAAAAAAGTGAAACCGAAAAAAGAAGTTTACGAACTTATTGTAAAAGAACTTAATACACTACCTCCTTCTGTCAAAAAGGACTACGAATCATTGTTAAGCAAAAAAGAAATTTTCATATACGAAGCTCCTGGCTGTAAAAGATGTAACTTTAAAGGATTAATGGAAAGAACAGCCCTTTTTGAGGTGCTTGAGATGACGGAAAATTTGGCGGATTTGGTTTTGAAAGAACCGTCTGTGGCAAAAATCGCAGAAGAAGCCAGAAGGCAAGGGATGATAACAATGAAGCAGGACGGATTCCTTAAAGTGCTGGAGGGCATAACTTCAATTGAAGAAGTGTTAAGAGTAGCAGAGGAGAAATAAAAAATCATTTTAACATATTAGCATTTAAACATTTTAACAATTTTAATTCCTATTGTTCGTTTGTTTATATGTTTATATGTTTAGATGCTTAAATGAAGTCAATTTTACTTGTTGAAGACGACCCTTTTATAGTCGATATCTACAAAACAAAGTTTAGAGAGGCTGGTTTTAGCGTAGAAGTGGCATTCTCAGGCGGGGAATGTCTAAAAAAGTTAAAAGAAAAAAAACCGGATCTTTTGCTTTTAGATCTTTGTTTGCCTGAAGTTGAAGGATGGGAAATTATCGAGACGGTAAAGAAATCTGAAAGTTTGAAAAATTTGCCAATAATTATTCTTTCTAATTTAAGCCAGAAGCAAGAAGTGGACAAAGCCATAAACCTCGGAGCAGAAAGATATTTAATTAAAGCTCATTATACGCCAAGCGAAGTGATAGAAGAGATAAAAAGTATTTTAAAATAACCAATGATAATCTCTAATGAAAAAGTTAGACATTAATCCAATAAGAATTAAACATTATTAACTATGTCAGAGCATTCTTCACAACTTAGCGAGCTTTTTTCAATAACTATTCAAGAACAAGCATCGGATTTACACATTACCGTCGGGCACCCTCCGACCCTAAGAATAACCGGCAGATTAATCCCCTTGCTGAAAAGAAGGGAATTAACACCCCCGGAAACCGAAGGCATGGCCTTTGCCTTAATGACCGAAGATCAGCAGCAAAAGTTTTTGAAAGAAAAAGAATTAGATTTTTCCTACACATTTGAAGAAAAAGCAAGGTTTAGAATAAATGCCTTTTTCCAGCGGGGATATGTTAGCGTTGCCTTGCGTCTTATTCCGGCAAATATAAGGACTGTTGAAGAATTAAACCTGCCGCCGATTATGCATGAATTTACAAAACCTACCCAAGGATTTGTCTTGGTGACAGGACCGTCAAGCCATGGAAAGTCAACAACTTTGGCTGCTCTAATTGACGAAATAAATCATACAAGAACAGACCATGTTGTTACTATTGAAGACCCGATTGAATATCTTTTTAAAGACGACAAATCTTTAATTGAACAGAGAGAAGTTTACCAGGACACTTGGAGCTTTGCCAGAGCATTAAAATCAGTTTTTAGACAAGACCCGGATGTAATTATGCTGGGTGAGATGCGAGACCCGGAAACTATGGCTACGGCTATTACCGCTGCTGAAACCGGACATTTGGTTTTTACGACTTTGCACACAAATTCAGCCAGCCAGACAATCCATCGCATTGTCGACTCTTTTCCGCCAGAACAACAAAAACAAATTGCTGCCCAATTGTCGAGCTCGCTTTTGGGAGTAATTTCTCAAAGATTGGTTCCAAGAATTAAAGGAGGATTAATTCCGGCCTGTGAAATAATGCTGGCCACTCCGGCAGTGGGAAATATGATAAGGGAAAACAAAATTCACGAATTAGATTTTGTTATTGAGACCTCGGCTGAAATAGGTATGATTTCTTTAAATAGATCTCTGTCCAATCTTGTGAAAAGCCGGGAAGTTTCTTTGGTAAATGCTTTGAAGTATTCGCTTAATCCCGGCGAATTAAGAAGGCTGTTGAGAAAGTAGCTACGAAATACGAATTTTGTACGAATATACGAAAAAGGTTAACCCAATGAGTGCCTTAATTTTAAAAAGAAAAAATTTATTTATCTACACTTAGCTTATGAAATTTAATTATCAAGCCAGAACTAAAGACGGACAGATACAAGCAGGCGTAGTGGAGGCCTCGAGCAGAGAAGCGGCTGTGGCTCTTTTGCAAAAACACGATCTTTTTGTCACTCTTTTAGAAAACATTGAGGCCGCTCCCTTTTGGGCAAAATCCATAAAAATTGGCGGGATTTCATCAAAAGATATAGTTGCTTTCTCAAGACAGCTTGCGGTTATGTTTAAATCAAATGTCCCACTTTTGGAGGCTTTACAGACTTTAGCTGAAGGTTTCAGCGCAAAACCAAATTTCAGAGAAAAAATTATAAAAATTGCAGAAGAAATAGAAGGCGGTTCTTCGTTGTCACAAGCATTAAGCCTTTATCCGAGTATTTTTTCTTCTTTTTATATCAATATGGTAAAAAGCGGAGAAACATCTGGTAAGCTTTCGGGCGATCTTGTGTATTTGGCTGATCATTTGGAAAGAGATCATAATTTCCGTTCCAAAGTCACGGGAGCTATGATTTATCCAGCCTTTGTTCTTGCCGTTGCTGTTATAGTGCTTATTTTAATGACTACAATGGTTATTCCTAAATTAACCGAAGTTTTATTAAGTACAGGCCAAGAATTGCCTTGGGTTACTAAAGTTATAATTTTTTTCTCGGATTTTATGAGAAAATGGATATTAGTTATTATTGTTGCCTTCGTTGCCATAATCGTAGGTTTTTTGAGATATAAACAAACAGAAGAAGGAAAAAAGATTTTTGATAGAATTTCATTGAAAATACCTTTGCTGGGAGGTCTTTCTAAGAAAGTTTATCTTACAAGGCTAGCAGAAAATCTTTCTACTTTAATTTCTGGGGGGCTGCCTATCGCTCAAGCTCTTGAAATTTCAGCCGATGTGGTAGGAAATACGGTTTATAAGAGCATTCTTTTAAGGACAAGAGATGAAGTAAGGAGGGGTGAGACAATAAGTACGGTTTTAAAAGATTATCCGGACGAAATTTCCCCTCTTTTTACTCAAATGACAGTTGTGGGCGAGAAAACAGGCCAAATTGACCAGGCCTTGATGAATGTTGTTGACTTTTATCAAAAAGAAACCGAGAGAGAGTTAGATAGTTTAATATCTCTGTTGGAGCCGGCTTTAATCATTTTCCTGGCTTTTATAGTGGCTTTTATGATGATTGCTATTTTAATGCCAATTTACGGGACAGTAAGCGGTATGTAGTTATCCACAGCTTGACATATTCTTCTGTGCTATAATAAATTTAGTTATTTCAAGGTTCTTGCCGAAGGCAAGGTTCTTATTTCGAGCGTTAGCGAAAATCAAGGTTCTTGCCGAAGGCAAGGTTCTTATTTCGAGCGAAAGCGAGAAACAAGATTCTGCCAAAGGCAGGGTTCTTAGAAAATACTGCAGGTATTCAAGAATTTGGCTTCCAAATTCTTATAATAAAAACTGAACCTAAGAACATAAAGGTCGAGAGCTAAAAGCTAAGAAACTGTTAAAGTTATGTTAACAAAAAAATATAAAGGTTTTACTTTGATTGAATTATTGGTTGTTATTGCTATCATTGGTATTTTATCATCTATAGTATTGGTAAGCGTGAATAGTGCTAGAAATAAGGCAAAAGATGTGGCTATTAAGGAGGATATAGTGAATATGAGAGTAGCAGCTGAAATGTACTATGACGATCCTACCTCGGGAGACGGCGACTATACTGGTTTTTGTACTGATAGTGGCACTTATGGAGGCGCCAAATCTATAGCTGCGGCAGATAGTACAAATGGAGCAGGAGATGTTAGTTGTAATGAAAGTACAACGGGAAATGCTTGGGCAGCTTGTGCTGATTTATTAGCTGATGCTGCCAATTCTATTTGTGTAGATTCTGTAGGAAATTCAAAGACGATGGCAAATGCTACTTGCGTAAGTACCTGGACAGCGACTGTTTGTCCCTGAATAAGTGTTTAAAATTTTCAGCGAATTTTACCCCGCCTATAAACGGGGTAAAATTTTGTTTAAAGAACTAGAATCTAAAGTAAAATTATTGTACAAATAAAGGGATAGACAAAAAAATGCCTTGTTCCGGAAAAATTAGTCTATTTATATATTATTTTTTTAAATTTGGTATAATAATAAAGAGGATCGGTCGGTTTTATAAATTTTATTAATTTAAATGTTTTTTAAAAATGATCAGAAAAAAAAGGAATTCTTTTACTTTAATTGAGTTGTTAGTTGTTATTGCGATTATCGGAGTACTGATTTCGATTGTTTTAGTTAATGTCCAGTCAGCAAGAA
>Ga0210016_1000981_pt1 | contig 26212 bp, 22 predicted proteins | sample CryGeyCG2014_300_FD_185454 | JGI IMG/M metagenome (GOLD analysis project Ga0210016, IMG submission 185454) | Groundwater microbial communities from aquifer - Crystal Geyser CG02_land_8/20/14_3.00 (SPAdes) (version 2) | ecosystem: Environmental > Aquatic > Deep subsurface > Groundwater | place...
GCCCAGGAACAAACAGCCGAGTAAATATGCCGAAAAATAATCAAAAACCAAATAAGGCAGTCGGAGTAGGGTTTGTCAGGCCTCGGGAAATTACCGAGGAGATGAAGGAGTCTTACATTGATTATGCCATGTCCGTGATTGTCGCCCGGGCTCTGCCCGACGTAAGAGATGGCTTGAAACCGGTTCATCGCCGGATTTTATATACTATGCTGGAAGACGGTCTAAGGCACAACGCTAAATTCCGCAAATCAGCTACAGTGGTGGGTTCTTGTCTTGGTCGTTATCACCCTCACGGCGATACGGCGCTTTATGACTCTTTGGCGAGGATGGCTCAAGATTTTTCTTTGAGATACCCTTTAATTGACGGCCAGGGCAACTTCGGATGTTTTACAAAAGATACCAAAGTGAAATTAACTGATGGCAGGAGTTTAAATTTTGAAGAATTAATAAAAGAAATAAAACAAGGCAAGAAGAATTATACATTTACTTTTAATTCTGAAACTCAAAGAATTGAAATTTCTGAGATTAAAAATCCAAGATTGACCAGAAAGAACGAAAAAATAATGGAAGTGACTTTAGATAATGGAGAAAAAATCAAATGCACTTTAGACCATCGATTTATGTTAAGAGATGGTAGTTATAAACAAGCCAAAGATTTGAAACCCAGTGAATCTTTAATGCCGCTCTATGCAAAATTATATGATGGCGAAGATAAAAATTTAAAAGGATACGAGATAATCTATCAACCGGTGAAAAGAAGTTGGAATTTTATCCATCATTTAGCTGATGCTTGGAATTTAAAAAACAGAATTTATAAAAAAAGTGCTGGAAGAATAAGACACCACAAAGATTTTAATAAATTAAATAACAATCCCGATAACATTTTAAGGATTCAATGGCAAGATCATTGGAAATATCATAAGGAAATTGCCTCCAAGCGTCACAAGAATAATCCGGAATATGTGAAGAAAATAGCCGAGGGAAGAAGGAAGTTTTGGGCTGACCCCAAAAATAAAGAAAAGGTTTCTCAGTTTTGGAAAAAATTTAATAAAAACCATTGGCGCAATCCGACATATCGAGAAAAGATGAGTCAAGTTATTAAACAAGCCTGGCAAAACCCTGAATATCGTAAGGCAATAACTAGAGGAGCAAGCCGGAATCTTAAACGATTATGGCAAAAAAAATATTTTCAAGAGCTATTAAGTAAATTAAAATCTAAAGAAATGAAAGAACGTTGGCAAAATGAAAATTATCGGGCTTATCGGCAAAAGAAAACGAGAGAAATTTCATTAAAAATTTGGTCGAATCCCGGACATCGAGAATATATTTCGAAATTAATGAAAGAAAACTCTCAAAATCTAGCTTGGCGAGCAAGACAAAGCAAAATAGCAAAAGAACTATGGAAAAATCCAGAATACCGAGCCCGATACTTACCGGAGCATTTTAGTAAAATGTCAAAGAAATTGTGGGAAAATCCAAGAACAAGAGATTTTCACAGAAAGAAAGCCCTTCGACAATGGCAAAACCTTGAGTTTAGAAAACAATTCATAGCCGGAGTCATCGCTGCGGATAAACGCCGATTAGAGAAAAATCCTGATTTCATGAAAGAATTGGCTCAGAAAGCCAAAATTGCTTTACGCAAAAGCTGGAAAGACCCTTTATATAAGCAAAAAGTTATCAAAAGTAAAATTTTAGGTTATGTTTATGCTCTTCTGAATAAATATTCAGTAGTAACTCCCGGAATATACGAAAAAGAAAGAACTAACAACGGTGTCCCTAAAATTGAAAATACCTTGAGTTGTTTCGGGAACTTTTCAGAAGTTTTAGCGGAAGCTAAAAAACATAATCACAAGGTAGTAAAAATTAGATTCCTTCGAAAGAAAGCAGATGTTTATGATCTTACTACCGAACCTTGGCACAATTTTCTTTTAGATGCTGGAGTATTCGTTCATAACTCAATTGATAATGACCCTCCGGCCGCTCAAAGATATACCGAATGCCGCCTATCAAAAATCGGCGAAGAAACGCTTAAAGACATTGAAAAAAATACAGTTAACTTTGTTGATAATTATGATGGAACCAGAAAAGAACCTACTGTTTTGCCCTCGCCTCTTCCCCAGCTTTTACTCAACGGCTCTCTGGGTATTGCCGTTGGTATGGCTACCAATATACCCACCCACAACCTTTCAGAGGTTTGCGACGCCGCCTCTTATTTAATCGACCATTCAAAAGCCGACACTGAAGACCTTTTCCAATTTATAAAAGGTCCTGATTTTCCGACCGGTGGCCAAATTTTCAACCAAAAAGAAATAATTCAAGCCTACTCCCAGGGCAAGGGCCCCATTTTAACCAGAGGGAAAGCGGAAGTTGTCGAGAAAGAGAAAACCGGCAGGCAACAGATTATCATCACCGAAATTCCTTTTCAGGTTCAAAAATCAGCCCTGGTGGAGCAATTTGCTAATTTAGTTCAAGAAAAAAGGATTGAGGGGATTAAAGACATCAGAGACGAATCAGATAAAGAAGGATTGAGAATTGTCATTGAGCTGCAGAAAGACGCCTATCCTCAGAAGATTTTAAACCGGCTCTATAAGTTTACCGACCTCCAAAGAAATTTTCACCTAAACCTCCTGGCTTTGGTAGACGGCATTCAGCCTCGGGTTTTAAATTTGGCAGACCTGTTAAATTATTTCATTGAGCATCGAAAAGAGGTAGTGACCCGCCGGACAAAATATGAATTGGAAAAAGCCAAAGAAAGAGCCCACATTTTAGAGGGTCTTCACAAGTGCTTAGCCAATATCGATGCTGTTATCAGAACTATCAAGAATTCAGCTAATCGAGACGAGGCTCAGAAGAATTTAGTGAAGCGCTTTAAATTAACTCAAATTCAAGCCAATGCTATTTTGGAAACTAAACTTTCAGCCCTAGCCAAGCTGGAAAGAAAAAAGATTGAAGACGAATTAAAGGAGATGATGGTTAAAATCAAAGAGCTTTCAGCTATTTTAAAAAGCCCTCAAAGAATCAAAGAAGTTATTAAAAAGGAATTGAAGGAGTTGAAAGAGAATTTTGGCGATGAAAGAAAAACCAAAGTTTATACTCAAAAGGTGGGCGAGATCGCTGAAGAAGATTTAATTCCGTCTGAAGAAACTATCATTACTCTAACCCAAGGCGGTTATATCAAAAGAATTAATCCTGCCACTTACAAGCTGCAAAAGAGAGGAGGAAAAGGAATTGCCGGAATGAAAACGGTCGGCGACGATGTAGTCGAACATTTTATAGATGCCAATACTCATGATTACCTTTTGTTTTTTACCGATTCAGGGAAAGTTTTTCGTACTCCGGTTTATGAAATCCCTGAAGGCACAAGAGTCGCCAAAGGTCGGGGTTTGCTCAATTTCCTGGAAATTGCTCCTGAAGAAAAAGTTTTGTCCATTTTGGCTTTAGGCAAGGAAGACCAAGATTTAGGAACAAAATATCTGGCTATGGTCACTAAAAATGGTATAATTAAAAAAACCGCCCTAGAGGAATTTGAAAATGTCAGGAGGTCAGGATTAATTGCCATTTCGTTAAAAAGAGGAGATGCCTTAAAATGGGTAAGAAAAACAGCGGGCTTAGATGAGTTGATGCTGGTAACAAAAAAGGGTCAAGCCATCCGATTTAAGGAAAAAGAAATAAGGCCAATGGGCAGGTCCGCTAGCGGCGTTAAGGGAATTAGATTGAGAAAAGGAGATGAGGTGGTGGGGATGGACATAGTAAATGCAAAATGCAAAATGCAAAATGCAAAATTATTAGTGGTGACGGAAAATGGGTATGGGAAACGAACCGACCTCAAAGAATACAGATTACAGGGGAGGGGAGGTTCGGGAATTAAAACTGCGCAAGTTACTCCTAAAACCGGCAATTTAGTTGCCTCTCGGGTTTTAGGAGAGACCGGAGAAGAAGATTTAATTGTTATTTCCCAGCGGGCCCAAGTGATTAGAACAAAAATTTCTTCTATTCCTAAATTAAGCCGGGCTACCCAGGGCGTAAGGCTAATGCATTTAGGAGCAGGAGACAAGGTAGTTTCAGCTGCCTGCATCTAATTATATGGAGTTTCTTGATCCAGAAGAGGGTCTAAAACAATTAAGATTAAAAAAAGGTATGACAGCTGCCGACTTTGGTTCAGGGTCGGGCGGCTGGGCGATACCCTTGGCAAAAATACTGGAGGAGGGTAAGGTTTACGCCATAGATATTTTAGAAGAACCCTTATCCGCCTTAAAAAGCCGAGCCAGGCTGGAGAAAATTTTTAATGTTGAAATTATCCAATCAAATATTGAGGCAACGCGAGGTTCGAAACTTTCTGATTCTTCCTGCGATTTAGTTTTAATGACCAATCTTTTATTTGAGTGCGATAACAAAAAGATAGTTTTAGAAGAAGGCAAAAGAGTTTTGAAGCCTGGCGGAAAAATTTTAGTCGTCGATTGGCAAAAAGACAATCCTTTGACTTCGGAAGTAGAATGGGTTTCAATAGAAGAAGTGAAGAAGATAGCCAAAGAGCTTGGTTTTAAAATAGAAAAAGAGTTTGAGGCAGGTATTTACCACTGGGGCTTAATTTTGGTAAAATAACTTAACATGAGAAAAGGCTCAATTATATTTTTAATCTTAATTATTTTATTGGGCGGAGTAAAATTTGCTCAGGCTGTTTCTTGTGATCCTTGTGACGTTTCTGCTGAATGCGGGGCTGGCGAGGTTTGTATCGGAGGCGACCCCGGCACTCCATCGGTTAAGGAAGGCGTCTGCCAAAATCCGGATAATGTGGTTTTTTGCTCTCCGATCACCCATACCACCTTTGGCGGTTTAATTGATGCCATCGTTGATTTTATTTTTAATATTGCCGTGATTCTGGTTCCTTTAATGGTTATTATCGGCGCTTTCTACCTTTTAACTGCGGCTGGCGACCCAAAGAAAATTGCTACCGGCAAAACCGTCATTACCTCTACCCTGATCGGCCTTGCTATTATTCTGTTAGCCAAGGGTTTGATTGCCATTATTGAAGATGTTCTGGGAATAAAAATCGGCGGATAATAAACCAAGTATGAAAAAATTTTCCTGGGTTTTAGCTCTTTTTATCCTTATTGTAACGACAGTATTGCCGATAGCCGTTGGAGCTGAGACAGCAAAGTGTTGTAAGCTAGCAGCTGATTTGCGCTGGATAAGCGGGAAAATATACTCTGGAACGGTTTTTAGCGATGGTAATCCCGTAAATTGCACAGATGCTTCTCCTTGCAATTGCTCTGATAAGTCCAACTTCTCTAGCGGTTGCTACTTGAGCAAAGGCAAAACGGTTGGTCCAGAAAAAACAGCCATAACCTGCGACGACGGAAACCCCCCTTATTATAAAACCGACGCGCAAGGCATGATTTGCTTGTTGAACGGGATAAAGATGGTCACCAATTGGTTTTCGACTATTGTTATGGCCTTAGCTATCGCCTTTATTGCCCTGGGAGGATTCAATATTATCACGGCTGGCGGAACGCCAGATAAAGTAACGACTGGTAAAAACTACATCGTTTTTGCTTTAATCGCCTTTTTCATTTCTGCTTTATCCAAAATCGTTCCTTCAATTATTGTTACCCTAATGGGTTTATCAAAATAAAAAAAGGTCGGCTCAAAGTTTTAAAAAGATAATCAACAATGAAAAAATTATTAATTGCCTTAGTCTTGGTTAGTTTTCTTGGCTTGATGATAGCTCCCGTTGTGGCTTTGGCTGCTGCCCCGCCTGCAGAAGTTACTAAATGCAAGATGCGTCATGACCTGACTGGTTCAAGCTGGACCGATGCTGGTTTTACTTGTCCTGCCAAAGGCAGCGATTGTGAGTTTACCAGTCCTACCAACACCTGCGGAAGTTGTTGTGTATTAGACACGATTTACACCGTAACAGATTGGATATTCATTATTGTCATAGCCATCTCTGCTATAATGATTATTATGGGTGCCTTTAACATCATTACGGCTGGTGGAACCCCAGAGAAGGTCAGTACTGGCAGAAGTTACATTATCTATGCCATTGTAGGGTTAATTGTTGCCCTTTTAGCCAAGGCTATTCCGGCGATTGCTCGCTCAATTTTAGGAATGTAAGAAAATTAGGTTTTAATGTCCGAAATCAAATCAACCCCGGGGAGGTCGGGGTTGATTTTTGTTTTAAATAAGATAAAATTACCTCAGGCGGACGTGGTGAAATTGGCAGACACGTAGGACTTAGGATCCTATGCCGTAAGGCTTGTGGGTTCGACTCCCACCGTCCGCACTTTATAGTCTCACTTTTATCCTTCTCTTTTTCTCTCTTAAAATTTTAGGGATCCTAATGGTTAAAATCCCGTCTTTCATTGAGGCCTCGGCTCGATCGGGATCCACTTCAACCGGCAATATCACTTCTCTGGAAAAAGGCCCCCAATAGCATTCTTGAGTAAAATAATCTCCCGTTTCTTCAAAAGGTTTTTGGCGGACTCCTCTTACGGTAAGGATGTCTCTTTCTAAAGTAATATCCAAATCCTCTGGTTTTACTCCGGCAATGGCTGATTGGATAACTAAATCAGTTTCTGTTTGATAAACATCAATTGCTAACTCTCCCTCTGCTTCAAACCACTTTTCCTTATCCTCTAAAGCTGCCTCCTTCGCCGAAGTAGCTACGGAGGCCGAGTCAGCGGCGGCGGGCTTTTCAACCTCTTCTGGAGCTGGAGTTTGTTCTAGTTCTGGCTTTGGTTCCGGTTCTGTTTCCGGTTCTTCTTCAAGAACCGGCTGGTTGATAGTGATTTTTTCTTCTGGCCCTACCGAAGCTTTTTGGCGAGAGGCAATTCTAACTCTTTTTCTCTTTGCCTGCCCCGTAGGAAGCCGAAGGCTTTCCTTCGGGGGTTTTTCCTCCGTTTCCTTCGTTTCCTCTATCGGACCTTCAATCCCCATGCCCTTTTTTAATTTTTCGAAAAATGATCCTGCCATATTAGTTTACAAACCCCTTTTATTTTTTTCAACTTTTTAAAGCCAAAAGAAACAAAAAAAGCTAAAGAAACAATAATAGAAGCCGGAATTAATACTTTTAAAATTCCCTCTGCTTCCATTATAGAAAAATTATAAAGACCATGCAAGAAAATACTTATCCCCAGTCCCAAGATAAGCAAACCTGTTCTCTTTTTTGTTTCAAAAAAGGACAAGGCCATAAAATAGCCAATCATTCCCGAGCATAAGGCATGTAAAAAAGTTGCCCCAACAAACCTGAGGGCGCTAATTGAAAAAACCTGACCGAGCAAAAAAGTCGGTCCCAGAGGAAATAAAATTAAAATATTTTCCAAGGCAGCAAAGCCAAGAGCGGCAATTATCATATAAAGCATAATATCTAAGGGCTCATCAAATTCAGAGCTATTTAATACCTTTCCCCTCACAACCAAGTATTTTAAAACCTCTTCTACTAAAGCCACTCCGATAAAGATATTTAAAATAGTAATTAAAGCTGGAGACAGGGGTAATTTCTCAAACTCTTGGAAGATGCCCACCTCCAAAAAAACCGCTGGCAGAGCAGCCAGAAGCCCATAAAGAAAAATCTTTAAAACCATTCGGTTTGATTCAGGATGTTGGTCTTTCCTCAAATAAAATAAAAGCCAGATTATACTGGGAGCTAAACCAAAGAAAATGTAAAAAGGGTAAGACATCTTATTTTGGCCATTCCTCGACCATCAAACACTTCTTTTTATTTTTTATTGGGAGTTGTTGATAGATTTCTTCGGTAACGAAAGGAATGAAAGGATGCAAAAGCTTCAAAGAATTTAGTAATACATATAATAGTATTTTTTGAGTATTTTCTTTTTCGGTTTTTGATTTTGAGCTTTGGATTTTGGATTTTTCTACGTATATATCACAGAAATCATGCCAGAAAAAACCATAAAGCCGCCTCGAGGCCTGACCGAACCGAAACCCCTCCAAATCTTTATTCACTGCCTTAATTGTTTTATCTAAAGCTTTAAGAATTCTCTTATCCGCCACCGTCAGTTTGGAATTTGTAAATTGGAATTTGTTTGGAATTTGTAATTTGGAATTTGAGATTTGCAACAAAACAAACCTTGTGGCATTCCATACTTTATTACAGAATTTCCTTCCCATTACAATATTGTCTTCGACAAACTTAATGTCTTGTCCTCCCATAATTTGCCAGGCTATTCCGAAACGAGTGGCATCGGCTCCGTACTTGTCGCAAAGAATTAAAGGGTCAAGCCCCGTCCCTAAAGATTTTGACATTCTCTTTCCTTCTTTGGTCAAAACTGTGGCATGAATATAGACATTTTTAAAGGGCGGCTTTTTCATAAATTCCATTCCAGAAAATATCATTCTAGTCACCCAAAGATTAATAATATCTCGAGCCGTACTTAAAACATCAGTTGGATAAAAGGCTTTTAAATCTTTAGTTTGTTTTGGCCATCCTAAAGTGGCAAAAGGCCAAAGTGCTGAAGAAAACCAAGTGTCCAAAACATCATCTACTCCCTTGAGGGGAATTTTGTGTCCCCACCAAATCTGCCGGGAGATGCACCAGTCTTGGATATTTTTTAACCAATCAAAATAAACTTTCTCCCAACGTTTAGGTTGGAATCTTACCTTTTCCGATTTCACCATCTCAATTGCCGTTTTGGCGAGTTCCCCCATTTTTAAAAACCACTGCTCAGAAGGAATTAATTCTAAAGTAGTGCCGCATCTATAACACTTGGGAATCTGATGTAAATATTCTTCAGTTTTTTCCAAAAGTCCAAGTTTTTTTAAATCTTCTACTATTTTTTGACGAGCCTCAAAAACTCTCATACCTTGATAGGGAAGGGGAGCCTCTTTTGTTATTTTTCCTTGCTCATCTATCACTTGAATCATTGGCAAGCCATGTCTCAAAGAAATTTGGTAATCATTTAAGTCATGAGCCGGCGTAATCTTTACTGCTCCCGTTCCAAACTCGGGATCTACCAGCCTATCAGCGATGATGGGGAGTTTGCGATCAACCAAGGGGAGGACTGCTGTTTTCCCGACTAAGTTTTTATATCTTTTATCTTTGGGATTTACTGCCACGGCCCTGTCTCCCAATATTGTCTCCGGTCTGGTAGTAGCCACCGTAATAAAGTTTGAAATTTGGAATTTGGAATATGGAATTTGTTTGGAATTTGGTGCTTGGGATTTGGAATTTTTAACTACGGGATATTTAATATACCACAAATTTCCTTTCTCCTCTTTGTATTCTATCTCCAAGTCCGACAAACTGGTCTGGCATCTCGGGCACCAATTGACCACCCGCTTTCCTTTGTAAATCCAACCCTTATCATAGTAATGCTGAAAAGCGGCTTCTACTGCCCGAACATAATCTTTATCCATAGTGAAGCGAGTCCTCGACCAATCGCAAGAGCACCCCATTTTTTTAAGTTGGTCTAAAATAATATCTCCATATTTTTCTTTCCACTGCCAAACTCTTTTAATAAACTCCTCCCTGCCCAAATCAAAGCGAGTTTTCCCTTCTTTTTTTAGTTCTTTTTCTACAACGTTTTGGGTGGCAATGCCGGCGTGGTCAGTTCCCGGCAGCCAAAGAGTTTTGTATCCCTGCATTCTCCGCCAACGGATAAGAATGTCCTGACAAGTAGCGTTTAAAGCGTGGCCCATATGTAAAAAGCCCGTAATGTTTGGCGGCGGGATCACGATGGTGTATGTTTTTTTTCTTTTGCCCGGCAGTTTGTCTGGATTTAAAAAACCGCTCTTTTCCCAGAGAGTATAAATCCTTCCTTCAACTTTTTGCGGCTCGTAGGCTTTGGAAAGCTCCATACGCTTTTATTCTAACCTTAAATTAGCTTTAGCTTCAATACGTTCTAAATTTTCCCTTTGAGCTTTTTTGCGATGGTAATAACCGGTTATTGCCGTCATGACGGCGTTGTCAGTGCAAAACTTAGAATCTGGAATATAGAAATATGGGGCGGTGGGTAGGTTGTAGTCTTTTTTGATTTTTGCCTTGAATTGCTTACGCAATTCCTCATTGGCGGCGACGCCACCACCTAAAATTATTGCTTTTGCCTTAAAATCCTTAGCCGCCCTCAAAGTTTTTTTAATAAGAACATCAATTACTGCTTGTTGAGCTTCAGCTGCTATTGCTCCAATGTATTCTTTAGATTTTCTAATTTTTGGAGGGCGGCTTTTGAAATCGTACAAAACAGCTGTTTTTAAGCCAGAAAAACTAAAGTCATAATTTTTTTGATAAATCATCGGCCTCGGCAAGCAAATTTGGAATTTGGAATTTGGAATTTGGGATTTCCATTGCGCAGCTTGCTGCGCAATGGCTGGTCCTCCGGGATAGCCCAAACCCAAGATTCGAGCTGTTTTGTCAAAACATTCGCCAGCCGCGTCGTCTCTTGTTTCGCCTAAAATGCGATATTTTCCAATACCCTGCATCAAAATCAGCTGAGTATGTCCTCCTGAAACTACCAGACACACCGCCGGAAAGAGTTTAGAATTTAGAATATAGAATTTAGAATGTAGAAAATTGATGAGTATATGCGCTTCGATGTGATTGGCTGGGATTAGGGGTACTTTAAGTTTTTTAGCTAGCTCAATTGCAAAATTCACCCCTACCCAAAGGCAGGGTTCCAGCCCCGGCCCCACCGTTACGGCAATTAAATCAACCCTTCGACTATCGCTCAGGGCAAGTTTGGCTTCTTTTAAGACTGTTTTCAATACAATTGGCAGATTGCGTTGGTGCTCTCTTTTGGCCAAGCTTGGGTAGACCCCACCCCATTTTTTGTGGATTTCCACCTGGGAAGAAACCACATTTGAAAGAATTTCAAAACTTTTGGAAGGCGAAGAGGACTTTGTCCTCTTCTTCACCTTCGTTTCCATAAATGGAAACTCGGTTTTTGGTTTTTGGATTTTGGATTTCAATATCGCTACGCAGGTATCGTCGCAGCTTGTTTCAATAGCTAAAATAACCATAGAATTATTTTAGCATTTTTTCTTGCCCCGTAATACAACTTCCAGTATTTTTCAAACAAAAGCGCCGCAGGCGCCTGGAAGTTGATATACGGGGCTTGCTTTTTTTCAATTACACGAGCGTTAGCGAAGTGTGAAGAAGAAAACTTGTTTTCTTCGCCCTATTGTAATAAGGTAAGATATAATTGAATGAACTTGCCGCCATCGTCTAACGGATAGGACGCGGCCCTTTCACGGCCGCAATCGGAGTTCGATTCTCCGTGGCGGCGTATGCATCCCAAACGCCAAGAAGCTTTTAAATTACGTCTAGCTGGTAAAAGCTATAGCGAAATAGCAAAAACTTTGGATGTCTCTAAGGGTTCACTTAGTTTATGGTTTAAAAGTCTAAAACTGCCGAGAACTGCACAGAAACTTCTTGAAGAAAAAATGAGATTTGCTCGAGAGCACGGTTTATTCGAAAATAATCGACGTCGGACACAAGCCATTAAAGTTGAAAATCAAAGAATCAGACAAACCTCCGCAGCTGGAATCAATCCTTTGTCGGAATACGAATTACTATTGGTGGGAGCTGCCCCATACTGGGCAGAAGGGTATAATCGACAAGATAAGGTTGTAAGCCCATGTATTAGCTTTGGTAATTCTAATCCAGACATGGTAGTTTTATTCCTCCATTTCTTGCGAGAAGTTATACGGACCCCGGAAGAAAAACTACGCCCATTTGTTCAGATTCATCACAATATCGATGCAGGATCAGCCGTTAAATTCTGGGCTAAAATTTGCGACATCCCCAAAGAGCATTTTCGGGTTACTCATCAAACAAGCAGGGCGAGCAGGGGAAAGCGTCCTTATAATTCACTTCCCTACGGGACACTGAAGTTAAATGTTGTTGGTCGGCAGTATTTTTTTAGAATTAAAGGCTGGATTGACGGATTAATAAAACAAGCAGCTTAAATTTGGCCGCATGTCAATCGATTATATTAACCTCTCCAGAGCTCAGGATATTAAAAATCCTAAAGAGAGAATCCTGTATCGTTTTTTTGAGACCATTCCAGCCATCTTTTCTTTGGGAACCCTAGGCCTTGTTTTTCTTCTTTCTTGGCTAGCACCAGCAGTGATAGCCGTTTTTATTATCATCTTTGATCTGTATTGGTTTCTAAAAATTACCTACTTAGCCTGCCATCAAGTCGTGAGTTACAGGCAAATGAAAAGAAATCTTAATACCAATTGGCAAGAAAAGCTTAACCGACTGCCGGGGAAAAACTGGCGGGATATTTATCATTTAGTAATTCTCCCGATGTACAAAGAAGGGATAGAAATAGTCAGGCCAACCTGCCAATCTTTAGCCGAGGCCGATTATCCTAAAGATAAAATAATTGTGGTGTTGGCCACGGAGGAAAGGGCGGGCTTGACCAGCCAAAAAACAGCCCAATTAATCCAAAAAGAATTTAGCCAAACATTTTTTCGCTTTTTAGTAACTTGTCACCCTCAAGATATTGCGGGCGAGGTAGCTGGCAAGGGTTCAAATGAGGCCTGGGCGGTAGAGCAGGCAAAAGGAGAAATTATTGACCGATTATCCATTCCCCAAGAAAACGTCATTGTTTCCGGTTTTGATATTGATACCAAGCCCGGCCCCCAATATTTTAGTTGCCTAACCTGGCACTATTTAACCGCTGAAAATCCCTTGAGGGCCAGCTATCAACCAATCCCAGTTTATAATAATAACATCTGGGACGCTCCCAGTTTTTCGCGGGTGATTTCCACTTCCGGCACTTTCTGGCAAATGATGCAGCAAGAAAGGCCAGAACAATTAGTTACTTATTCAGCCCATTCCATGCCCCTTAAAGCATTTGTGGAAGTTGACTATCCGCGAAATATTGTAGCTGATGATTCCCATATTTTTTGGAAGGCTTTCCTTTACTACGATGGTCGCTACCGGGTCGTTCCACTCCACTACCCGGTTTCCATGGACGCCGTAATGGCTAAGACTCTTTTTAGAACAGCCGTTAACCAATATCGGCAGCAAAGGAGATGGGCCTGGGGATGCGTGGAAATCCCTTATATTCTTTACGGCTTTTTAAAAAACAAAAAAATCCCTCTTTGGGATAAAATTCGTCACTCTTTTATTGTTCTTGAAGGATTTTGGTCTTGGGGGACGGTTGCCCTGCTTATTTTCTTTTTGGGCTGGTTGCCTTTAGTGTTGGGAGGCGAAAACTTTAATATCAGCCTGCTTTCCTACAACCTCCCCAAAATTACAAGCTACATTATGACGGCAGCCATGATTGGCATGATAGTTTCAGCCGCTATTAGCATGCTGCTTTTGCCGCCAAGACCCGTTCGTTGCCCTCGCTGGAAAAATCTTTCTATGCTTTTGCAATGGCTGCTTTTACCCATTACCCTTATTCTTTTTGGCACCCTCCCGGCTTTAGACGCTCAAATTAGATTATTGCTGGGCAAACACTTGGGTTTTTGGGTAACAGAAAAAACAAGAAAATCCTAAAATTACTCAAGGTGGACTCTTTGTCGTAACCCCTCGGCTTCTTTTTTAAGGAGGGGATATTTTTTTAATTCTGGATCTTTTTCCAAGATTTCTTTTGCGGCATTTCTGGTTTTCTCAACTAGCTCAATGTCTTTTAAGGAGGCCATAACAAAATCGGGGATTCCCCATTGCCTTTGGCCGGTTAAGTCTCCAGGCCCCCTCAATCTTAAATCCTTTTCCGCCAATTCAAATCCGTCTTGCGAGGCTACCATTGATTTTAATCTTGGATTACTTTGGAATGCGCTAAAAAGAAAACAGAAAGACTGGAGCTCTCCTCTTCCTACTCTTCCCCTGAGTTGATGCAACTGGGCCAAGCCGAACTTATCAGCTCCCTCAATCATCATTATGGTCGCATTCGGGAAATCAATGCCTACCTCTATTACTGAAGTGGAAACCAAAATGTTTGTTTTCTTGTTTCTGAAACTCTTTAAAACTTTTTCTTTTTCATCAACTTTCATTTTTCCGTGGAGCATTCCGACCCGTAAGTCGGGGAATATCTCTTTTGACAACTTTTCGTATTCTTTTTTAACGGCTTTCACTTCCGCCCACCCCCCACCACTTTCTCTTTTATTGACATAGTTAAATTCATTTCTCTGAAAAGTGGTGGGGGGCTCTATCCTTGGGCAAATGACAAAAGCCTGCCTTCCCGATTTAACCTCCTGCCTTATGAAATCATAAGCCGCTTTTCTTTTTTCCGGCGGAACAATTCTGGTAAGTATTTTTTTTCTGCCCCTGGGCAATTCTTTTATCAAAGACAAATCCAAATCTCCGTAAATGGTCAGAGCCAATGTTCGAGGAATAGGGGTGGCCGACATCGAGAGAAGATGAGGTAAAAACTTCTGTTTTCGGCAAAGCTTTGCCCTTTGTTTTATTCCAAACCTGTGTTGCTCGTCGATTATTACCAATCCCAGGCTCTTGAACTCCAATTTTTCCCGGACTAAAGCATGGGTGCCTATTAAGATATCGATTTTTCCGTTTTTTGTTTTTTCCAAAAGCTCGCTTCTCTTAATTTTTTTTCCACGGAAAATATTTTCTTTTCCGGTAATTAATCCGATGTTTAATTTAAAGCCCTTTAACAAATCGCTTACTGTTTTATAATGCTGTTTAGTTAAAATCTCGGTTGGCGCCATAAAGGCAACCTGAAAGCCTGCCTTAGCCGTGCTTAGAGCCGCCATCACCGCCACCAGGGTTTTTCCCGAACCTACGTCCCCGTCCAAAAGGCGATTCATTGGTCTTGGTTTCTCTAAATCTTTTAAGATTTGCCAGGCAGATTTTTTTTGGTCGTCGGTCAGTTTAAAAGGAAGCTTGGCAGTGAACTTTTTAATTAATTCAAGGTCAAGGGGAATAATCATTGCTTTTTCTCCGGCTAATTTTATTTTCTCTCTTATAATTACCAGCGCTAAGTCAAAAAGCTCCTCAAAAACGAACCTCTTTTTGGCTGAATCTGCCTTTTCCAGGGCGTCGGGGAAATGGATCTGCCAGAGAGCCTCTCTTATCGGCACAAGATTATATCTTTTTTTAATTTCCTCTGGCAAGGATTCGGGAATTTTATTTTTAAGTTCATTTAAAAGAGGTTTGATGATAAACCTTAGCCACCTTGACGACATTCCTTCGGTTTCCGGATAAACCGGGATTATTCTTCCGGCATGAGTGGAGTCGTATTTGACTCCGTTTTCAATAAACTGGACAGGAATTTTCTCGTATGCCGGACTTGATAAGTATTTCCTGCCGTTTTTAGAGGTCATTTTGCCGGTCAGGAAAACAAAATCACCTTTTTTAAAGGTGTTAATCAGGTAGGGTTGGTTAAACCAGGTGACTCTCATGGTGCCAGATTCATCGGCAAGCTGAGCTTCAGTGATGGTCATCCTTCTTTTGAAAACCCGGATGTTTTTGATGTCCACAATCTTTCCTTGAAGGCAAACGGTTCTCCCAGCCTCAACGGCAGAGATAGGAACTATATCTGAAAAGTCTTCATAGCGGAAAGGAAAATGGAAAAGGAGCTCGCCCAAGGTTTCAATTCCCAGCCGTTTTAACCGTTTTTGATATTGCGGACCAACCCGAGGAATTTCCTCAATCGGAGTAGAAAGATCCATGTGCGCCCGAGAGGAGTCGAACCTCTAATTTTTAGGTCCGCAACCTAATGTTCTATCCATTGAACTACGGGCGCATCGTCGAAAGTCGTCCTTAACAAATTCAAAATAGCACAAATTTTCACGACTTTCAATTACAAGCGACCGCCAATCATTTTTTTTAACAACGTAGAATATTGCGATCGCTTTCATTTTACGTTATCATTGAATTATGGGCTTAGGAAAATATAAATATTATTTTAAAAAGCCAAGATCGGCGATTGTAAAAGATATCCTTTACTGGTTATCAATTGCTGGCGCAGTTAGCGTAGCGGCCACCTCTCCTTATTTTGGCGTAAATCTTTGGAGAGGCCAGAAGAGATTGGGGAAATATCCTAGAAAACGGGTTTATGACACCTTTTACAATCTTAAAAAGCAAGGCCTGATAGAAACTCAAAAAAGGAATAATCAAATTTTTATTTCTTTGAGTAAAAAGGGAACCCAAAAAGCGGGCTGGCTTCAAATAGATAAATTAAAAATCAAAAGACCTCAGAGATGGGATAGAAAATGGCGGATAGTAATTTTTGACATCGCAGAATTAAAAAAACTTTACCGAGAAGCTTTTCGGGGAAAGTTAAAAGAGCTGGGTTTTCGTCCATTGCAAAAAAGCGTTTGGATTCATCCTTTTGATTGCCGGGCAGAAGTAGATTTATTAAAAGATTTTTTTGGACTATCAGAAAAGGAATTAAATTTGATTATAGCCGATAAGATTAGCAATGGGGCTCAAATAAAGAATTTTTTTAATCTCAGTTAAAAAGACGTAAAATATTGCGATCGCAATATTTTACGTTGATGAGAGAATTGACGGAATAAAATTAGGAGGGTAAAATTGATTTATTCGGGAGGAGTACCCAAGTGGCTTACGGGAGCACTCTGCTAATGTGCCAAGGGAGTAAAATCCCTTCGTGGGTTCGAATCCCACCTCCTCCGCTTTTGTAAGTTGTCAACTAGTTGACAACTTTTAATTTTGGGAATATAATAAAGTTGTCAACCCCGTTAGAAGTCTGGTTGTGAAATTAATTATGGTCTTCAATATAATCAAATTTAAGATATATTTAAGGATGTTTTATTTGAAAAGCAAAAATTTTCTGAAATTTTTGCGTCAAGGACTTCTAACGGGGTCAACATGAATATTAAAAAATTAATTTTAAGGCAGTTAACCAAAAAAGGCACAATAAAGGTTGCAGATGTTGTTGAGATAACCGGTTTTTCGCGTGCTTACATTAATCGATTTTTCCAGGAGTTAAGAGATGAGGGAAAGGTTCTATTGCTGGGCAAGGCCAATCGGGCCCAATATGCTTTAATCAAAAGCGCCAAGGCGGCGAAAAAAACATTACTCACTGCACGTCGCATTCTAAAGAACAAGGATCTTTCCGAAGATTTAGTTTTAGATGAAATCAAAAAGGATACTGGAATTTTCTTAACTTTGCCTAAAAATGTCATTGCTATTCTTGATTACGCCTTTACCGAGATGCTTAACAATGCGATTGAGCACTCGAACTCCTCCAAAATAGAGATTGTAATAAAAAAAGACTCGTCTGGCGTTCGATTTGAAGTGGTTGATTTCGGTATTGGTATTTTTAACCATTTAATGAAGAAAAAGAGCTTAAAAAGCGAATTTGAGGCGATCCAAGATTTATTGAAAGGGAAGCAAACAACCGCTCCACAAGAGCATAGCGGCGAGGGGATTTTCTTTACTTCCAAAGTGGCCGATATATTGACCATCCAAAGTTCCAAGAAGAAATTAATATTCCATAATGTTTTGAACGACGTTTTCATCAAAAATACCAAGCCGATTAGGGGTACCAAAGTGACGTTCTTTATCAGTTTAAAATCAAAAAGAAAACTTTCTAAAATCTTTAAAGAATACAGCGGCAATTCGTATGAGTTTAGCAAAACTAAAGTGATTGTCAGGCTTTATAAAATGGGCACAGATTACATTTCTCGTTCCCAGGCGCGACGAATTTTAAGCGGATTGGATTCTTTTAGAAAAATCACACTTGATTTTTCCGAGGTTGAAACGGTCGGGCAGGCTTTTGTTGATGAAGTTTTTCGGATATGGCAATATAAACATCCTAAGATTGATATTGTCCCTCAGAATGTCAATGAAAATATTGCCTTCATGATTAATAGGACGCTTGAGGGAAAGCGGAAAATTTGATACTGTAATCGTGCTTTTTGGTGGGGTGCGAGAGTGGTTGAATCGGGCAGTTTTGAAAACTGCTATACCAGCAATGGTATCGTGAGTTCGAATCTCACCCCCACCGCCTTTGTTTATCCTCGAGCCACCACAATTCCGACGATTTCTCTGGCGCCAGACACTTTCAAGATTCGGGCGCACTCAGTCATGGTAGAGCCGGTAGTAAAAACGTCATCAACCAAAAGAATCTTTTTCCCCTTTATTTTCTCCGGACTTTTGCAAACAAAAGCCCCTTTTATGTTTTCCTTTCTTTTTTCGTCGGTTAATTCCACCTGAGGAGCGGTTTCTTTGGCTTTGATTAAAACGTCGTCCAAAAGCTCAAGATTAAAAAATTGAGCAAGTTCTTTTCCGATTTCTTCAGCCTGATTAAATCCTCGCCACCTTTGCCTCCTTTTTGCCAAGGGGGCAGGAATTAAAATAAAATCAGTGAAGTCGGGTTTATTGTCGAGCAATTGAAAGTGTTCTATTATTAAAGAAGAAAGAGATTTCGCCAGTTCTTTAATAAAAGGCTCGTATTTAAACTGCTGGATTACGTTTTGAATTAAGGGCTTTTGATAGTCTGCCGCAAAATACAAATCAGAAAGCTCCTCTAAATCTGCTTTTTGGTGGATGCTTGAAATTTCTAAGGTCGCCTGACAATCTTCGCACAGATAATCGCCCTCTCTTTGGCAGCCGAGGCAATATTTGGGAAAGAGAAGGTTAATGAGAAAGTTTTTAATCCTTTTCCACATACCATTTTTAATTGTATCATGATACAATTGTATAATGATAAAATAAAGAGAGCCGTATGTTATGGACGTCACTTAAAATACTGCCCAAAAAATCTTTGGGAATAGACATTGGGACTTCTTCCATCAAGATTATAGAGCTAAGCAGCTTTCGGGGGAGAGAAAAATTAGAAAACTATGGCGAGATAGCCGCCTCGGTCCTTTATGAAAAGCCCTTCAGGACCTTTGAAAAAAATACTCTTTTGCTTTCTTCCAGAGATATTGCCCGGGCCCTTAAAGCGGTCATGGAGGAAGCTAAAATGAAAACTCGTCAAGCTATTTTTTCTATACCCGATTTTTCTAGTTTTTTTACCAATTTTGAATTGCCGTCAATGACCAAAGAAGAAATTTCTCAGGCGGTAATTTACGAAGCTCGGCGTCATATTCCTCTTCCCTTAGCTGAAGTCACCATCGATTGGGAAATAATCGAGGGCCAACTTTCAAACCACAAGGGTTCTTCTTTGAAAGTTCTCTTGGTGGCCGTGCCCAATGAGGTTATTAATCAATACCGAGAAATTGCCCAAATTGCGAATCTGGAACTCCTGGCTTTAGAGGCTGAGGTTTTCGGCCTGGTGAGGTCTTTAATCCTTAATGACGATAAGCGAACAGTTAGCTTGATAGATATTGGAGCTCAAAGCACCACCTGCAGTATTATTGAAAAAAGGGGTCTGAAAAAGTCCCACAGCTTTGACACTTCTGGAAACGAATTAACCGAGCAAGTTGCCAAAAGCCTGTCTATTAACTATAAAACAGCCAAAGAGTTAAAGGAAAAATACGGGCTTCGAGACGTTCCTCTTCCTCGGACTACGGCCGCCATTCCTTCGGAGACCAAAACTATTAGAGAAATCTTGCTTCCCTTAGTTGATATAATCTTAAGAGAGATAGAAAATATCACTCGGAATCTTTACCAAACAGAAGGAAAAGAAGTCCAAAAATATATCATAGCTGGAGGAACAGCTCTCATTCCCGGATTAAAAGAATATTTTCAAAGCTATCTTAAAAAAGAAGTGGAAATCGCCAACCCTTTTTACAAAATTTTTTATACTCCAATTCTTGAAGAAGAAATAAAAAAAATGGGACCTGCCTATGCCATTGCCGTAGGCATGGCCCAGAGAGGATTGGAACAATAACCCCACTGTATTATGGAAATTATTCCTAAGGCCCCTCGAAAATTGCCCCCCTGGCAAACTCTTCTATTTTATTCATCAATAGTTATTCTTGTTGTTGCCTTTATCTCCTATTTTGTTTTAGACCACTTTGTTAACACTTTCTCAAAAAACCTGGAAGAATTAGACGAGACCTTAGCTCAAGAAAGAACCGCCGAGGAAACATCTTTAGAGCAGGGGATCTTTAGTTATCAGAAAAAAATTACTGCTCTGTCAGAGTTGATGGCAAATCACCTCTTTACTACCAATTTCTTCGCTTTTTTAGAAAGCGTCTGTCATCCCAAAATTCAATTCTCCCAACTTAATTTGGATTCTCTCGGCGGCACAGCTGCCCTGTTGGGCGAGGCCGAAAACTTTTCCGCTCTCGGCCAGCAACTTCTTATTCTTAAAGACAAGCCAGAAATAAACAACCTAAACTTGTCTGAGATTTCAATTGGCAGAAAAGGGGCGATTAATTTTACAATCAAGTTTTCTCTTAACCCTCAACTATTTAAAAAATGAATCGTTTAGTCATTATTTTTATTTCACTTTTCTTGGCTCTTGTTTGGGGAGTGTTTTTTGTCGTGCCAAAAAATGGCGAATTGACTTTCCTGCGGAAAGAGATCCAAGAAAGAAGAGCCGAACTCCAGTCAAAAGAGGCCTATTTTGCCAGTCTCCGCCAGCTTTCTCAAAGACTCGAAGAATACCAAACTCCTCTTGCTAAAGTTGAATCGGCCATCCCTGATACCCCGGAATTGCCCACCCTTTTTGATTTTGTTCAGCAATCAGTTTCTCAATCTGGTTTAGTTTTGAAGGGCTTAGATGTTGTTACTCCAGTCGGCATTACTGAAGCTCAAAAAGCCGCTAGCAAAAGCACCCCGCTTAAAGATACCTATCTTAATTTAGTCCTCGGCGGCTCCTACCCCGCTTTTAAAAATTTCCTTTCCCTTTTAGAAAAATCATCCAGATTTATTGAAGTAGAATTAATTACTTTTTCTACTCAGGAGACAGAAGAAATTGGTGCCAAAATTAGAGTAAAAGTCCATTCTTTATAGGGGGATTATACTATGGCTATTACTTTCCTCGAAAAAAGAAAAAGGTTAAAGTCGCTAATACCGATCTTGGTAGGCATAATTCTAATCACCGCCGTTATTATTTGGCGAGGTTTTTTTGCTAAAAAGCCGACTACTGTTCCGCCGGAAATAATCCCAAAAATGTTTCAGGAAGTTCAGATAAACTTCCAAACTTTAGAAAATCCGGTAATGGAAGAATTTCAAATTTTTGAAAAAACTCCGCCCCTCGAGGGAGAAATTGGCAGAGAAAACCCTTTTATTCCTTATTTTAAATAAGATGAGTTTAATTGATGAATTATTCAAAAAAGGAGCAATAAACAAGGAGAAAGCCACCTCTCTGTCTTTCGAAGCTAAAGAAAGCGGGAAGAAAGATGAAGAGGTTATTTTGGAAAAGGGGGTTGTCCCCGAAGATGTTTTGTTCCAATTAAAAAGCGAGATTTTAAAAATACCCTTAAAAGAGGTGGCAGTTCAAGATGTTCCTCTGGAGATTTTAGAATTGATCCCCGAAGAAACCGCCAAGTATTATCAAATGATTCCTTTAGGGCGCAAAGAAAACCTGCTAGAAGTAGGCATGGTTTACCCCGAAGATTTAAAAGCTCAAGAAGCCTTAAAGTTTTTTGCCCGCCAACAGAATTTCAATTTCCAAGTTTGTCTTATCGCTCCGACCGCTTTTAATAACCTCTTAAAACAATACCGCACTTTAAAAAAGGAAGTGGGCAGAGCCTTAGAAGAATTAGAAACCGAATTAAAGACGGAGAAAGTCCGGTTTCCCCGGACTGCCGCCGAATTTGAAAGGTTAGCCGAAGAAGCTCCTATCACTAAAATTGTTGCTGTGGTTTTGCGGCATGCGGTGGAAGGGGGAGCATCTGATATCCACATTGAGCCTACCCGAACAAGATTAAGGATCCGTTTTAGATTGCTGGGGTTTTTGCACTCATCAATTTTTTTGCCAATGAGAGTTCATCCTGCCGTAGTTGCCAGGATTAAAATCCTTTCTAATTTAAAAATAGACGAAACGAGAACCCCCCAAGATGGCAGATTTTCAACTAAAATTGACAATAAAGACATTGACTTCCGAGTTTCTACTTTTCCCACCACCCTGGGAGAAAAAGTAGCAATAAGAGTTTTAGACCCGACGGTTGGGATGAAAAAATTTGAAGAGCTGGGCTTAGAGGAAAGAAATTATCAGGTGGCCTCAAGAGCCATCAAAAAGCCCTACGGGCTTCTTTTATCTTGCGGTCCTACTGGCTGCGGTAAAACCACCACTCTTTATGCCATATTAAACCTCCTTAACAAAGAGGAAAGAAATATCGTTACCCTGGAAGATCCAGTTGAGTATTTTATTGAAGGAGTTAATCAATCGCAGGTTAGGCCAGAAATTGGTTATGATTTCCCCGTCGGGCTGCGCCACGTTCTTCGTCAAGATCCCGATATCGTTATGGTGGGTGAAATTAGAGATGAGGCAACGGCTGCCTTGGCTATCCACGCCGCTTTAACTGGCCACCTTGTTTTATCCACTCTTCACACTTCAGACGCCTTAGGGGCCGTTCCCCGCTTGATTGATTTGGGAGTAAAACCCTACTTACTTTCTCCCACCTTAACCTGTATTATTGCTCAGAGACTGATAAGAAGGCTGTGCGATGAGTGCAAAAAGAAAATAAAGCCCAAAAAAGAAATTAGAGATTTAATTTTAAAAGAGGTTGAAAACCTCCCTGCTCAAGTAAAAAAAGACATTAAAATCCCAAAGCCCTTAACCATTTGGGCTCCGGTTGGTTGCAAAAAATGCGGCGAAGAAGGCTTTAGCGGCCGGATTGGCATTTTTGAAGTTATGGAAATGACCGACGCTTTAGCTGATATAATTTTAGGAGTGCCCACCATGGAGAGCTTAGCTGAAGAAGCAAAGCGCCAAGGCATGACCACCTTAAAACAAGACGGCATTATTAAGGTAATCAACGGGATTACCACTATTGAGGAAGTCTTGAGAATAACCGAAGAACAATACTAATAAATATATATGAAATCTATTTTATTGGTTGAAGACGATCCATTTTTAATTGATATTTATGCCACCAAGCTTAAGGAGTCAGGCTTTTCGGTTGAGGTGGCTGCTGACGGCGAAGAGGGAGTAAGAAAGGCGAAAGAAAACCCTCCCTCGTTAATAGTTTTAGACATTGTGCTTCCCCAAGTTGATGGCTGGGAGATTCTTAAAGAAATTAAAGCCGAAAAAAAATTAAAAGCCGTGCCGGTAGTCATCCTTTCCAATCTTGGCCAAAAAAGCGAAGTGGAAAAAGGAATTAAGTTGGGAGCGAAAAAGTACTTAATTAAAGCCCACTACACGCCAAGCCAGGTGGTGGAAGAAATAAGACAAACCTTGAATCTTAAACCCTAAACTCTAACCCCTAAACTTTATGAACAACTATCAGAAACAATTAAAAGACTTATTAACCATAACCTGCCAAGAACAGGCTTCAGACTTGCACTTATGCGTTGATCACCCGCCGATTATTCGTTTAACCGGCAGATTGATCCCCTTGGTGAAACAAAAAAAACTCTCTTCAGAAGATTTAAAAAACTTATCTGGTGCCTTAATGCAAGATGACCAAAAAGCCCGATTTTTGGCTCAAAAAGAAGTTGATTTTTCTTATAACTTTATTGAAAAAGAAGCCCGCTTCCGAGTCAATATTTTTTTTCAAAGCGGAGAAATCTCCTGCGCTTTGCGTTTAATCCCGGCCAAAATTAGAACCATTGATGAGCTTAATCTTCCCCCAGTCTTGCATGAGTTTACCACGCCCTCGCAGGGCTTTGTTTTAATGACTGGTCCATCCTCTCACGGAAAATCCACAACACTGGCGGCGTTGATAGACGAAATAAACCACAACCGGACCGACCATATCATTACTATCGAAGACCCTATTGAGTACGTTTTTAGAGATGATAGGGCTATTATTGACCAAAGAGAGGTTTATCAAGACACCCTTTCTTTCGCCAGGGCGTTAAGGTCTACTTTTCGCCAAGACCCCGATGTTATTATGGTGGGAGAGATGAGGGATCCGGAAACCATGGGCACGGCTATCACGGCAGCTGAAACCGGGCATTTGGTCTTTGCCACTCTGCACACAAACTCAGCTTCCCAAACCATCCATCGGATTGTCGATTCTTTTCCTTCGGCCCAGCAAGATCAAATTAGAGCCCAATTATCAGGTTCTCTTTTAGGAGTAGTTTCTCAACGGCTTGTTCCCAGGATTAGGGGGGGATTAATACCTGCCTGCGAGGTAATGATGGCTAGTCCGGCCGTCGCCAATCTAATCAGAGAGAATAAAATTCATGAGCTTCCTTTGGTGATCGAGACTTCAGCTGAGAAAGGAATGATTTCTTTAAACAGGGCTTTGGCGGATTTGGTAAAAAGAAAAGAGATTTCCTTAGAGAATGCTCTGACTTATTCTCTCAACCCGGTCGAGCTCAAAATGCTTATTCGTTGAAAGACACGGATTTACACGGATGAGCGTCGCCTTCGGCGACCACACAGATATACGCAGATTTTTATCCGTGTTAATCTGTGTAAGCGTGCAAAGCACGCGAAAATATCTGTGTAGATCTGTGTATTTTGCGAAGCAAAATAATGAAGTTTAATTATCAAGCTAGAAATCAAAAAGGAGAGGTTCAGTCAGGAACGGTTGAGGCTTCTTCTCGGGAAGTAGCTATTGGTCTTTTGCAAAAACACGGTTTGTATGTGACCATCTTGGAAGAAACCGCCGCCCCTCCTTTTTATGCCAAAAGAGTAAAGATTTTTGAGCGGGTTCCGGCTAAAGAGCTTGTTTTATTCTCTCGCCAACTTTCCATCCTTTTTAAATCAAAAGTTTCTTTGGTGGAATCTCTCCAAGTGCTGGCAATTCAAACAAAGAACCCCTCTTTTAAGGAAAAAATTTTTAATTTAGCCGAAGGCGTTGAAGGCGGAACCTCGCTTTCAGGAGCCCTTTCTCATTATCCTAAGGTTTTCTCTTCCTTCTATATCGCCATGGTTAAGTCTGGCGAGACTTCAGGAAAGCTTTCTGAGGCCCTCAGTTATTTAGCCGACCACTTAGAGAGAGAGTATCATTTAATTTCTCGGGTTAAGGGAGCTATGATTTATCCCGCCTTGATTGTTGTGGTGGCAATAGCGGTTTTAGCCATGATGATGTTTTTTGTTATTCCTCAATTAACCAAGGTCTTAGCCGAAACCGGCGAGGGGCTGCCAGCCGTTACTAGAATGGTGATCGCCCTCTCCGATTTTTTTAAAAATTGGGGCTGGACAATCATAATAGTATTAATCGGTTTGGCGGTTGCCCTCTTCAGGTATTATCGAACTAAGCAGGGGAAAAGGTTTTTTGATGAATTTTTCCTTGAGCTGCCTTTGGTAGGCCAAGTGTTAAAAATGATTTATCTTTCTCGTTTTGCCGAAAATCTTTCAACTTTAATCTCCGGCGGTTTGCCCATCGCCCAGGCCTTGGAAACCACCGGCGACATTGTCGGTAATACCGTTTATAAAGAAATTATTTTTCAAACCCGAGACGAAGTAAGAAAAGGCGAGCCAATTTCGGCCATTCTTTCCCGTTATCCCGGAGCTTTCTCTCCGATTTTTACCCAGATGGCTTTAGTAGGGGAAAGGACGGGCACCTTAGATAAAACTTTGATGGATTTAGTTGGGTTTTATCAACAAGAAGTGGACAGAAGCATTAATAACATTTTGAGTCTTTTAGAGCCGCTTTTGATTGTTTTTTTAGGAGCAATCGTAGCTGGTTTAATGGCGGCGGTTCTAATGCCCCTCTACCGCATGGCCGGCCTATAGTACTGGAGTTTTCCACTTGCCTCGTTAGAGTGAAGCATTATACAATAGAATAACTTAATTATTTTAAGAGAGTCCGAAGGCAATGGACACTCTAACGGGGCTTGCCTTTATCCCTTGTAAATATATAATAAAGAAATGACGCACCAAAAGGGAAAGGGCTTTACTCTCATTGAGCTTTTAGTGGTTATTACCATAATCGGGATTTTATCAACAATGGTTTTGGTTTCAATGGGTGGAGCGAGGTCAAAGGCCAGGGATGCCAAAAGAGAATCTGACATTGGGCAAATTGTTTTAGCAATGGAATTGGACTACTCGGATGACGAGCATTACTCTCAGTACACTCCCACCGAGTGGGCAACGATTAAAAAAATTCCGAAAGACACCGGAGAATACTTAGATCCCGTCCCCCAAGATCCTAAAAGCGGCGCTTATAATTGGATAGATAATTCTTCTGGCCTAACGGGCTGTAACGATCAAGATTACTGTATTTATTCTGAGTTAGAATCTGAACCCGGCTATTTCTTTGGTGGTTCCAAAAAAGGAACCCAAAAAATAGACTCAGAGCCAAC
>Ga0210016_1000982_pt1 | contig 26207 bp, 22 predicted proteins | sample CryGeyCG2014_300_FD_185454 | JGI IMG/M metagenome (GOLD analysis project Ga0210016, IMG submission 185454) | Groundwater microbial communities from aquifer - Crystal Geyser CG02_land_8/20/14_3.00 (SPAdes) (version 2) | ecosystem: Environmental > Aquatic > Deep subsurface > Groundwater | place...
TCGCGCGACGACATGCTGGCGGGGGGCTGCGCCGTGATTTCGGTATTCATCCGCGAGCCGCAATTTGTCGGCCAGACCAAGGACCGGCTGGCCACCGAAGAAGCCGCCCGCTATGTCGAAGGTGCGGTGCGCGACCATTTCGACCACTGGCTGGCCAGCGATACCAGATCCGCCGGGGCCATTCTCGACTTTCTGGTGCTGCGCGCCGATGAACGCCTGCGGCGGCGGCAGGAAAAGGAAACCGCCCGCAAGACCGCGACGAAAAAGCTGCGCCTGCCCGGCAAGCTGACCGATTGCAGCGCCAAGGTCCGCGACAACACCGAACTGTTCATCGTCGAAGGCGACAGCGCCGGCGGCTCGGCCAAGGGCGCGCGCAACCGCGAAACCCAGGCGCTGCTGCCACTGAAAGGCAAGATCCTCAACGTGCTGGGCGCGGCATCAAACAAGCTCAACGACAACGCCGAGATCCGCGACATCTGCGAGGCGCTTGGCGTCCAGATGGGCAGCCGCTTCCGGCTGGATGATCTGCGCTATGACAAGATCATCGTGATGACCGACGCCGATGTCGATGGCGCGCATATCGCCAGCCTGCTGATGACGTTTTTCTTCACCCAGATGCGGCCCCTGATCGACAAGGGCCACCTTTACCTTGCCTGCCCGCCGCTTTACCGCCTGACCCAAGGGGCGCAGCGTATGTACGTCTCGGACGACGCCGAGAAAGAGCTGTGGCTGGCCAAGGGTCTGGGCGGCAAGGGCAAGATCGACGTGCAGCGCTTCAAGGGCCTAGGCGAGATGGACGCCAAGGATCTGAAAGACACCACCATGAACCCCGCGACCCGCAAACTGATCCGGGTCAGCATCGACGAGGATGAGCCGGGCGAGACCGCCGATCTGGTCGAGCGCCTGATGGGCAAGAAGCCGGAATTGCGCTTTCAGTATATCCAGGAAAATGCACGGTTTGTGGAGGAACTCGACGTCTGACGCCGCCCGCTGCGCGCCCCGCGCGTTTCTTCTTTGCCCATACACTCCGGGGGTCCGGGGGCAGCGCCCCCGGCTAGCGCTGCAACCCGCGCAGATATTCGCCAAGCTGCACCAGCCGCAGCGGGGTCGGGGTGGCGATCCCGTCGCCGGAATCAAACAGCACCGTGTCGCCTTCCAGCAGGGCGGCAAACCCGGGCATCACCTGGCCATTCTGTCGGGTATAGCCCCAGATCTTGCTCATCACCTGTGCCTGCGGAAAGCTGCCGCCACTCCGGGCGCTGATCGCGGTCAGATCGGCGGGGGCTTTGACCAGACCCGCCGCCAGCGGGCCATCGCCAACCCCGCCCGGGCCATGGCACGGCACGCAAAAGGTGGCAAAATCCTCGGCCCCGGTCGGCACGGATGCGGTGGGCTGGGTCAGATCGCACGCCGCCACAGCGCCGATCAGGCCGAGGCTGGCAATCATCTTGCTGGGAAATCCGGGCTGCATTGCTGCCTCCGCTGTCGGTCCCAGAAAACCACGCGCCGGTGCCGGTTGCAAGCGCCGATCCACGCCGACCGCGGTTGGCGCACCTTTCGATCGACCAACGCGGCACCCGGGGGGGCAGATCAAACGCCGCCCCGATCCGGGCCGCGCCTGCCACACCGGCACTTGACGCACGTCAAGCCAAAGCCCGCCGCAATCGGCTAAAGCGGGTCAATACTCTCGTAAAGGAGACCGCAATGACCACCACCATGAGCCGTGCGCGCGCCTTTCGCGGGCCTGCCGTGCTGAGCTTCGGCTTTCGGCCCTTCTTCCTTTTGGCCGGGCTCTGGGCGCTGGCCGCGATGGGGCTGTGGCTGGCACAGCTTGCCGGTGCTCTGACCCTGCCCACCGCCTTTGCTCCGCGTGACTGGCACGTGCATGAACTGCTGTTCGGGCTGTTTCCCTGCATTGCCGCCGGGTTTGTGCTGACGGCGGTGCCGAACTGGACCGGGCGGCTGCCGGTGGTGGGCTGGCCCCTGGGCGGGCTGGCGGCGGTGTGGATCGTTGGACGGCTGGCGGTGGCGACTTCGGGCCTGATCGGGGCGGGGTTGGCGGCGGCGCTGGACCTCGCGTTCCTTTTGACCTTTGCCGCCCTGATCGCGCGCGAGATCATTGCCGGGCGCAACTGGCGCAATCTGCTGGTGCTGGCCCCGCTCTTGCTGTTGCTCGCCGCCAACGCGCTGTTTCACTGGCAGGGCGGCGGCGGCGCGGATGGCGCGGGCACCCGGCTGGGGGTGGCGGCGCTGGTGTTTCTGGTCAGCCTGATCGGCGGGCGGGTGGTGCCCAGCTTTACCCGCAACTGGCTGGCGCGACGCCCCCCCGGCCCCCTGCCCGCCCCGATCGGGCGCTTTGACGGCATCAGTCTGGTGGCCACAGGTGCTGCGCTGGCGCTGTGGGTGGCGCTGCCCGAGACCCGCGTCACCGGCACTCTGGCCGCGCTGGCCGGGGCGCTGGGTCTGGTGCGGCTGGCGCGCTGGCGCGGCTGGCGCTGCCTGGCCGAGCCCCTGGTGGCGATCCTGCACCTCGGTTTCATCTGGATGCCGATCGGGTTTCTGGTGCTGGCCGCCTCGATTCTGGCCCCCGAGGTGGTGCCCCGCCTGGCGGCGCTGCATCTGTGGCTGGCCGGTGGCCTGGGGCCGATGGTGCTGGCGATGATGACCCGCGCCACCCTTGGCCACAGCGGGCGCGCCCTGACCGCCGGCCCCGGCACCTCTGCGCTCTACCTTGCCGCCCTGCTGGCGGTGCTGGCGCGCGCTTTGGCCGCGTTCTGGCCCGCGCCAGAGCTGCTTTACCTCTCCGCCACCCTCTGGCTGCTGGCCTACGGCGGGTTCGTCCTGCTCTACGCCCCGCTGCTGCTGCGCCCGCGCCGCAGCCAGACAGCCTGAGCGGAAAGGCAAAGGCGCGCCCCGGCAAGGGGGCGCGCCATCACCCGCTATCGTCTGCTCAGTTCTGGCCGACGGTCTTGATCCGGCCTTCAACCGCTGCCGTCACCTTGCCGGTGGCCTCGATATAGGCCATCACGTCGTTGGCCATCAGCGCCCCGGCCCCGGTGTTGGTCAGCACGCGACCGCCCCCAAGGGCGGCAAACCCATCGCCGCCGCCCAGCATGTAGTCGTTGGTCGCGACCTTGTAGAGCGCGTTCACATCGAGATCGGCCCCGTTGATCTTGACCGACGCCACCCGACTGCCGGCCTCGGCGGTCGGATCATAGACCACCGCGATGCCCGAGACCTGCACGAACCGCCCGGCCCCCTTCTCGACTTGGGCAAAGCCGTTCTCCAGCGCCGCCAGCACCTGGCTGCCCGGAATCTCGGTCACCACCGTCAAGTTGCCGAACGGCAGTTCGGTCAGGATGTCGCGCCGGGTCAGCACGGTGCCCGCGTCATAGGTGCGGTCGCCCCGGATGCCGCCACCGTTGGTGATCGCCACATCGGCCCCGGTCGCCGCCTTGATCGCATCGGCAATCAGGTTGCCCATCGCCGATTCCTCGCCCCGCACCACGTTTCTGCGCGAATCGAGCGCCCCTTCGGTGCTGCCGACCGCCACATTCAGCGCGTCATCAAGCTGCGTCTGGAAGCCGTCCACCATGGCCTGGCTTTCCGGGTCGGGGGTCACGCCAGCGGTGTCGATGAAACGGAAATTGGGCACCCATTTCACCGTGCGCTTGCCGCCCTTCTCGCCGATCTCGACCGTCAGATCGACCGGCGACAGAAAGCGCGCGTCGATCGAGGTCTCGACATAGGCGGTGATGCCGTCATACGAGGTGCCGTAGGAATGGTCGTCGCCCGACAGGATCACGTCGAACGCCTTGCTCTTGATCAGGGCGCGGTCGTTTTCCATGTTGGTCTGCACCACGCCGATCACGATATCGGCCCCGGCCTCACGCGCCGCCTTGGCGGCGGCAACCGCACTGTCAACCGTCGGCCCGAACACCAGATCGCCCGAGCTTGCCACTTCCGGCGTGGTGTCCTGCGCCACCGGCACCAGCGCCACCTGCACCCCGCCCACGTCCTTGACCATCACCCCGCCCAGGCCCGCAAGCGGGCTGCCATCGGCATTGGTGATGTTGATCGCGGCCCAGGGATAGCTCGACGCCGCCAGCTTTTCGGCAAAGTTGGCCGGGCCGAAGTCGAATTCGTGGTTGCCCGGCACCGCGATGTCGAATGGCACCAGATTGGTCAGATCAATGGTGTTCTGGCCCTTGTCAAAACCCGACAGGATCGAGGGCGACAGCATGTCGCCATCAAAGGCATAGATCGTGTTGGGGTTGGCGGCGCGCTCGGCCAGCGCCACCGCGTTCAGCCGCGCAAACCCGCCGCGCCCCCCGGCCCCGGCAAAGTTGTAAACGTCGCCGACGCCAAGGATGGTCAGCTTGACGGTCTCGCCAAAGCCCGGTGCTGCGGCCAGCGCGATCAGACTGCACGCGCCCAGCAAGGGGGCGGCAAATCGGCGCGAAAAGGTGGTCATGTGGATTCTCCCATGATGGTTGATGCTGTCACAGTGCTGTTACAAAAGGCGCCTGTCAAAGCCTGACTGCATTGCCCTGACAGAACCATGTGAAACCGCCGTGACGGGGTGCCTGCGCCATTGACCCCCCGCCTTTGAGCGTGCATGAAACCGCCATGCTGATCTACAAGATCTTCCGCCGCCCCGAATGGGATGCCTTCCGCAGCGCCGGCACCACCCTTGGTGCCCCGATCGACCTGAGCGATGGCTTCATCCACTTTTCCACCGCCGCCCAGGTGGCGCAAACCGCAGCAAGACACTTCGGCGCGGAAAGCGATCTGGTGCTGCTGGCGCTTGACGCCAGCCGCTTTGGCCCAAGCCTGCGATGGGAACCCTCGCGCGGCAACCAGTTGTTCCCGCACCTCTACCGCCCGCTGCGGCTGGACGACGTGCTGTGGGACAAATCGCTGCCGCTGGGGGCCAGCGGCCACATCTTTCCCGAAGGTGTGTGGTGAAGCTGGTCGAGCGCACAGCACTCGCAGCCCTGCACCGGCTTGACCCCGAGCGCGCCCACCACCTTGCGCTCGGTGCCCTGCGGCTTGGTCTGGTGCCCCTGCCGGGGGTGATCACTTCGCCCCGGCTGGCCACCACCCTGGCCGGGCTGACGCTGCCGAACCCGATCGGGCTGGCGGCGGGGTTCGACAAGAATGCGCTGGCGCTCGATGCGCTGATGCGGGCGGGCTTCGGCTGGCTCGAGGTCGGCGCGGCCACCCCGCAGGCCCAGCCCGGCAATCCGCGCCCCCGCCTCTACCGCCTGACCGAGGACCGCGCCGCGATCAACCGCTTCGGCTTCAACAACGAGGGGGCGGCCGCGATCTCGGCCCGCCTTGCGCTGCGCCGCCGATCCCCGGTGCCGGTGGGCCTGAACCTTGGCGCGAACAAGGCAAGCGCCGACCGCGCCGCCGATTTCGCCGCCGTGCTGGCGACCTGCGGCCCGCATGTCGATTTTGCCACCGTCAACGTCTCGTCCCCGAATACCGAGAACCTGCGCGCGCTTCAGGGCCGCGCCGCCCTGACCGCGTTGCTGACCGGCGTGATCGCCACCCGCGACGCCCTACCCCGTTTGATCCCGGTCTTTCTCAAGATCGCGCCCGACCTCACCGCGGACGAACTTGCCGACATCGCCGAAGTGGCCCTTGCCACCGGCCTTGACGGGATCATCGCCACCAACACCACGCTGTCGCGCGAAGGTTTGAAAAGTGCAGATCGCGGCCAGTCCGGCGGCCTTTCCGGCGCGCCATTGTTCGAAAAATCCACCCGAGTCCTGGCGCAGCTCTCGCATCTGACAGCCGGAAAACTGCCGCTGATCGGGGTCGGCGGCGTCAGTAGCGCCGCGCAGGCCTATGCCAAGATCCGCGCCGGTGCCTCGGCCGTGCAGCTTTACACCGCGCTGGTCTATCACGGCATCGGCCTGGTCGGCGAAATTGCCCGCGGCCTTGACGCCCTGCTGGCCCGCGACGGCTTTGCCACCGTCAGCGCGGCCACCGGCAGCGATCGCGCCGCCTGGCTCTGACCCCCCATTTCTCCTTTGGAAAAGTATCCTCAGGGGGTCCGGGGGGCAGACAGCCCCCCGGCTGCCGGCTCAGAACGCCTTGAAGGTCATCGTCGTCAGAGTGCGGTTGATCCCCGGAATGTCGAACAAGCGCTGCGACAGGTAGTGCCCGACCTCCTCGCCCTCGGGGATATAGACCTTGGCAATCAGGTCATACTCGCCCGAGGTCGAAAACAGCTCGGACACCACTTCGCGGTCATAGATCGCACCGGCCACCTCGTAGGTCTTGCCGGGGGTGCAGCGGAACTGGACAAAGACGCAGGCCATGGCAGCTTCCTTTCGGTTTGCGCCACCCTAACGCCCCGAAAGCCGCTGCGAAAGGGTCAGTCTTGCCCGGCCGCCGCCAGCACCAGCGGCGCGGGGGCGGCGCGCAGATCATCCACCCCCAACGCCTGCGTCGGTCGCCCCAGCCGGTTGCGCACCACCCACAAGAGCCGCACCTGCGCGCGGGTGATCGCGACGTAAGCCAGCCGCTTCCACAGCGGCAGCCCGGCCTCGATCCGCCCCGACTGCGACGCCGCCCAGAGGTCAGGTGCAAACACCTGCACCGTCTCCCATTGCGACCCCTGCGCCTTGTGGATGGTCACCGCCGACCCATGCAGGAACGCCGCCCCCATCCGCGCTGCCGAAGGGATGAAGGGCTCGGCCTCGTCGGGTTTCTCGATCTTGATGATCGACGCCGCCGAGATCTGCGGCTCTTCCGCCCCCACCACGTGCAGCCGGGCAAAACCATCCTTGGAGCCGGGGCCAAGGTAGATCACCTGCGCCCCCTTGATCAGCCCGCGCGCCTCCAGATCAATCCGCTTCTTGCGGTGCTTGACCGGCAGCTCGATGCCGTCGCAGATCAGCGGCTCGCCCGGCACCAGGGCATAGTCGGGGGCACCGTGGGCGGCGCGAAAGGCGGTGATCAGCCGGATGCGGGTGGTGTTGCGCCACACCAGCACCGGGCTGCGCGCCATCAGATCGCTGTCCACCCGTGGCGCGATCTGCACCCGGTCATCGTCGCCTGCCACCCGCTCGACCATCCGCTCGAACGCCTCGAAGCCAAGATCGGGGTCGGACAGCGCATGCGCCAGATCAAGGATCGGGTTGCCTTGCGCCTGGCGGTGGATGCGGGTGAGGTTCAGCTTCTGCGCCGGTTGCAACTGGTCGAACACCATCTCGCCCGATTGCCCGACGGGCGCAAGTTGGGCCGGGTCGCCAAACAGCACCAGAGTTGGAAAGATTTCCCGCAGATCGTCGAACTGGCGCTGATCGAGCATCGAGCTTTCGTCCACGAACCCCACGTCCAGCGCCTCTTCGCGCCGCTTCCAGCCCTTGATGAAATCGCTGCCGCGCAGCCCCGCCGCCGCCAGCGCACCGGGGATTGACGCAACCTGCGCGTAGAACGCCTGCGCCCGGTCCAGCGCCAACTCGGTCAGCCCCTCGACCGCCGGGCGCTTGCCGTTGCCCGCCAGCCAGTCGGCAATCCGTTCATACTGCGGGTCGTAAAGCGGGGTATAGAGAATGCGGTGAATGGTGGTGGCAGGCACCCCTTGCAGCCGCAGCACCGACGCCGCCTTGTTGGTGGGGGCAAGGATTGCGAGGGTCCGGCGCTCGCGCCGCCGCTTGCCCTCGTAATCGCCCGACACCACCTCGACCCCCGCCGCCACCATCGCCCGGTAAAGGGCTGCCAGCAGCAGGGTCTTGCCCGATCCGGCCCGGCCCACCACCGCCAGCACCGCGCCCTTGCCCTCGCGCGCGGGGGTCACGCTGCCCTCGGCCAGATCAATGCCGATGCCGCGCAGCGCCTCGGCCACCCGGTCATGGGCTTCGGCCTGATCTTCGGAAAACGGCGGGGCGGGAACATCCATCCCGCGACCATAAGCCAGCCTGCCGCCCGAGGCGAGGGGGTGCGCGCCTAGTTCGGGCGCCCACCGGGCGGGATGCCGCCCTGGCCTTTGGCGCTGTCGCCGACCGCCTCAGCGCTGGCCTGCATGGCAATCTCGGCACGGGCGATGCGCAACGTCTCCTCGGCCTGCGCCGCCAAGCGCGGCAGACCGTTCTTCAGGGCGTAGGACTGCAAGTCCGTCAGCACATCGAAAATCCAGTCATGGCGCATGGCAACCCGGCCTCGCAAATGGTTAACACCATGGCAACCATACCATTCCACCCAGGCGCGACGTGACCCCCTGATCGGGCAACAAACTGTTGCCCAACCTGCGACAAACAAAGAAAAATCATCCCGAGTGCGGCTCAGCGCCCGCGGCTGGCCTCGAGCGCGTCCTCGAAGGTGCGCAGGCCGGTGCGCGGGGCCTGCACCAGCACCGCCATGTTGCCCGGCTTGTGCTGGTTGTGGTGCATCTTGACATGCGCCGCCGGAATTTCCGCCCAGGGAAAAACCTCCGACATGCCGGGGTCGATCCGGCGCTCCAGCATCAGCTTGTTGGCCGCCGCCGCCTGCTTGAGATTGGCAAAGTGGCTGCCCTGCACCCGCTTCTGGTGCATCCACAGATAGCGCACGTCGAACGTGATGTTGTAGCCGGTGGTGCCGGCGCAGATCACCACCATGCCGCCGCGTTTGACCACGAACACCGAGACCGGAAAGGTTGCCTCGCCGGGGTGCTCGAACACCATATCGACATTGTTGCCCTTGCCGGTGATCGCCCATATCGCCGCGCCGAACTTGCGCGCCTGCTTGAACCAGGCGGCATATTCGGGGGTGTTGACGGTCGGCATCTGGCCCCAGCAAGCAAAGTCCTTGCGGTTGATCACGCCTTTTGCGCCCAGCCCCATTACGAAATCGCGCTTTGATTCTTCGGAAATCACCCCGATCGCATTGGCCCCGGCGGCGTTGATCAACTGGATCGCGAACGATCCCAGCCCGCCGCTTGCGCCCCACACCAGCACGTTGTCGCCGGGTTTCAGGATATGCGGGCGGTGGCCGAACAGCATCCGGTAGGCGGTGGCCAGGGTCAGGGTGTAGCAGCCCGATTCTTCCCAGGTCAGGTGGCGCGGACGCGGCATCAACTGCTGCGCCTGCACCCGGGTGAACTGGGCGAAACTGCCATCCGGGGTCTCGTAGCCCCAGATCCGCTGCGAGGGGCTGAACATCGGATCGCCGCCGTTGCATTCCTCGTCGTCGCCGTCATCCTGATTGCAGTGCACCACCACCTCGTCGCCGACCTGCCAGCGCTTGACCGCTGATCCCACCGCCCAGATGATCCCCGCCGCATCGGATCCGGCGATGTGATAGGGCTGCTTGTGGCCATCGAACGGGCTGACCGGAATGCCAAGGCAGGCCCAGACGCCGTTGTAGTTGACCCCCGCCGCCATCACCATCACCAGCACCTCGTGGCTGTCGATGCTGGGGGTATCGACCACCTCGACCTGCATCGCGGTATCAGGTTCACCGTGGCGCTCGCGCCGGATGCACCAGGCATACATCGACTTCGGCACAAACCCCAGCGGCGGCATCTCGCCGACCTCGTAAAGGTCTTTCTTCGCCGCGTCGTAACCGGCGATGTCGCGATCGGTGTCGAGCGCCATGGCGTCCCCCTGCGCAAATGCCGCGCCGCAGAATCGACGAGGCTTGCCGCATGAAATACGCAACCGGCGCAACATTGCAATAGTCACGGCGCAAATTTTGAAATTTTGTGTCTGCCGCGTTGCAGCGTCAGCGTTTCTTGACGAACTCGGTCAGGATCACGATGCGCTGGCCTTCGACCCGGCCCTCGATCTGCGCGCCGTTGTCGGCCACCAGTGCTATGCCGCGCACCACGGTGCCGCGCTTGGCGGTAAATCCCGCCCCCTTGACCGCCAGATCCTTGATCAGCACCACGCTGTCGCCCTGCGCCAGCAGCACGCCGTTGCTGTCGCGGTGCTCGACCCCCGCCACCGCCGCCGCCTCGGCCCAGGCCGCCACCTCGGGGGCCAGCACCATGCCGTCGCGCGCCTCGGTGGCCCAGGCCTCGTCGATCTGCCCCAGCCTGCGCCACACCGCCAGTTGCACCACCGGCTCGGCCGACCACGCCGCCCCCTCGAGGCAGCGCCAATGCCCGGCCGGGGCGGGGTTTTCCGCGCGGCAGGTGGCGCACAGCAGCACTTCGCCCGCCGGTGCCACCGCTACCGCCGCCAGCCCGTCGCCCGCGCCGCAGAATTCGCAAACCCCGCCCGCGCGCGCCCTCAGATCATCCTCGCCCATGTCATGCCCTTTTGCCCGATCGAGCCCGCCTTAGCCTGCCCCCGGCCCGCTTGCCAAGCCCGAAATGCCGCTGCTGCAATTTGCCTTGCTTTGGCGGCAATTTATGGCATTATCTCCGCCGCGACGTTATCACTATCGACCACTGTCTCCCGCTGGGGGCAACAGTCCATCGATCTTGCCCTGACTGAGCCACGCCGCCGCACTTCCGCGGGCGGCACACTAGAGGAGACATCACGATGGCCAAAGGCACCGTGAAATGGTTCAACGCCACCAAGGGTTTCGGCTTCATCGCCCCGGAAGGCGGCAAGAAGGACGTGTTCGTTCACATCACCGCGCTTGAGCGCGCCGGCATCCGCTCGCTGGCCGATGGCCAAGCCGTGACCTTCGACATCGAAGCTGGTCGTGACGGTCGCGAATCGGCCACCAATCTGGCTCTGGCCTGATTGGCGGGGCCGCTCGGCCCCAGGTGAATTGCAGCGGGGCGGGTCGGATGATCTGCCCCGTTTGCGTTGCGGGTCAGGCGCTCAGGCCGCGATCCACCGGCACCCGCTCAGCGCTTGTTCCAGCGCCCCCGTCGATAGCGGCGCAGGCAGAACGATCGGGTCCTGGCCCAGCTCGGGGATGACCTTTTCACCAGTCTCGCCGGTAATCAGGATGACCGGGATGCGCGTCGTCAGGCTGCCCAGCATGGCACAGGCGGTGCGACCGGCGGCAAGCCCGCCATAGCTGTCACACGCCATCACGAACAAGCCATAGCCCGCCGGATCGTCGATCATCGCGCTCAGGGCCGTGAACATTTCGGCTTCGTGTTCGATCGTGACTCCGAGTTCGGCAATTCGATCCGCAGCGAGCCCCAACCCGGGCGATTGAACCGGCCCCAATACCATGACCGCCCGCCCGCGCCGTGCCTTCGCGGCAGCATTCGTGATCGTCTTGAACCGGAACATCATACCTCCGAACCCGTCGGGCACTGATTACCCGCCCACCCTGCCGCCCATTCATGGCCGAATTTGGGAAACTTCGTGCCCAACATCCCTTTTCATCGCCCCAAACCCGCAGCTTGCGAAACCGCGCGGCGAGGCGCAGCTTTGGCCATCGCCACCGGGATGTCTGATCATGACTCGACTCGATTACCAAAGCCTTATCGACGCCAAAACCTGGGAATTTATCCGCCGCACCGGTGAATTCTACCCGCCCGATACGGCGCTGATGACGATCGCCGACCAGCGTGCGGTTTATGGCCGCATGTGCCGCGCCTTCCACCAGGGCACCCCGCCGGGGGTCACGCGGCACGACCAATGGCTTGGCAGGGTGCCGGTGCGGTATTACGAAGCCCGGTCAACGCCCGCCACCGTGATCTATTTTCATGGCGGCGGTTTTGTCGTTGGCGACCTCGACAGCCACGATGATGTCTGCGCCGAGATTTGCGCCGCCACCGGCTTTCGGGTGATCAGCGTCGATTACCGGCTGGCCCCCGAATATTCGCACCCCGCCGCCTACGCCGATTGCCTCGGCGCCACCCGGGCGATCGCCACGCACCATCCCGGGCCGCTGGTGCTGGCGGGCGACAGTGCCGGGGCGGCGCTGGCGGCCTCGGTCTGCCATGCGGCGCGCACCGGCGGCCCGGCCATCGCGGGCCAGGTGCTGATCTATCCCGGCCTTGGCGGCGACCCCGATCAGGGCAGCTACCTGACCCATGCCAACGCTCCGATGCTGACCCGCGCCGATGTCCTTTACTACGCCGCAATCCGCCATGGCGGGCCGGAACCCGACGGCGACCCCACCGCCTGTGCCCTGCAGGATACCGTTTTCTCGCACCTGCCCCCGACCATGATCTTCAGCGCCGAATGCGACCCGCTGGCTGACGATGGCCGGACCTACCGCGACCGCATCCTTGCCGCCGGGGGTCACGCCCACTGGCACCTTGAACCCGGCCTGGTGCACGGCTACCTGCGCGCCCGCACCACCGTGCCGCGCGCGAGCGCCAGTTTCACCCGCATCACCGCCGCGATCCAGGCCCTCGGGCGCGGCACCTGGCCCGCCCTCGCCTGACCGCCCCCCATTCTCCTTTGCCCAAATATCCTCGGGGAAGGGGTCCGGGGAGGGGGCGGAAGGCCCTCTCCCCGGCGCGTGCCACCAAGCACCGCCTCAGGCCGAAAGGAACGGGGCCGCCCGCATCGTTGCAGGGATTTCCGCCCCAAGCCTGCGCAGAATGCTCGGGGCCAGCGCCAACTGATCAAGCAGCGTGTCCGCGCTCGGCCCCTCGCCCGCGCCGAAATAGTAAAGCGCAAAATCCTGCTGATCCTCGCCCGCGCCGCCATGATGGCCGCGCGCCGACTGGCCGTGGTCGGCGGTCACGATGACCTCGTAGCCCGCCGCCCGCCAGCGCGCGACATAAGGGGCCAGGGTCGCGTCCAGGGCGTAGCAGGCATGGTCCATCTGAACACAGTCGTGGCCATAGCGGTGCCCCATGCTGTCGAGGGTGCAGGTGTGCAACATGCCATATTGGATGCCGAAACGCTCGGTCAGCCGGGTCAGGGTGGCAAACAGATCGGCGTCCGCGGGCGTCATCTGGTTGATCAGATTGTAGCCCGCCATGGTGTGAAACCGGCCATGGTTGATGCTGGCACTTTCCGGCTCGTCATACTCGATGTCGCGCACCGCATCGAACGGGGCGCGGTTGAAGAACTCCGACCAGAACGAATGCGCCACCGCCCCGGTCAGGCCACCCGCCTTGCGCACCTGGGAAAAGATGTCGGGCTGGCTCAGGCGAAACACCGCCTCGTTGCCCCAGGAGCCATGCACCTGCGGCACCACCCCGGTGTGGATCGAGGCGTAGCACGAGGCCGAAGTCGAAGGCAGCACCGCCCGCATTCGCCACACCCGCGCCTCGTTTGAGCGCACCCAGCCCTCAAGGTTGCCGAACAGCCGCCGCCAGTTGGCGTAGGGCACACCGTCAAGGATGATCAGCAGCAGTTTTCGCGGTTGCGTCATGTCCGGTTCCTTGTCCCATGCCGCTCATCGGCCCTGCCGCCCGCGAAGAAAGCCGCAAGGCTTGATGAGCGCGCCGTCAATTGCCGCCACTTTCCATCCGGCGGGTGGCGATCACCTGTTCCAGCCACCCCAGCCGCAATTCCGGCACAGATGACAGCAGCAGATCGGTGTAAGCGTCGAACGGCGGGGCCAGCACCTGCGATTTCGCGCCGTAGCGCACCACTTCGCCTTGATACATCACCGCAATGCGGTCGGCGATGGCGCGCACCGTGGCGATGTCGTGGGTGATGAACAGATAGGCCACCCCCTCGCGCGCCTGAAGGTCCAGCAACAGCTTCAGAATCCCCGCCGCCACCAGCGGATCAAGTGCCGATGTCACCTCGTCGCAGATGATCAGCCGGGGCTTGGCGGCCAGCGCGCGGGCGATGCAGACCCGCTGCTTTTGCCCGCCCGACAGCTCGGCAGGGTAGCGCTCAAGATAGCCCTCGCCCATCTCGATCTGATCAAGCAGTTCCTGTACCCGCTCGCGCCGCTTGGCACCCGTGATACCGAAATAGAATTCCAGCGGTCGCCCGATGATGGTGCCGACGGTCTGGCGCGGGTTCATCGCGACATCGGCCATCTGATAGATCATCTGCAATTCGCGCAGATCGTCCTTGCTGCGCTGCGCCAGCGCGGGGGCCAGCACCCGCCCGGCAAAGCTGATGCTGCCCTTGGCGGCAGGCAGCAGCCCGGTGATCACCCGCGCCAGCGTCGATTTGCCCGACCCGCTTTCGCCCACCACAGCCAGGGTCTGACCCGGCAGCAGATCGACGCTGATATCCTTCAGCACGTCCAGCTTCGTTCCAGGGTAGCGCGCCGTGACGCCCGCCACCGACAGCACCGGCACCCCACGGCTCGGCTGCTCGGGGTGATCGACCTTGCGCACCGAGACCAGCTCGCGGGTATAGTCCATCTGCGGCGCTTCGATGATCTGCTGCACCGGGCCGTATTCCACCATCTGCCCGGCCTTGAGCACCAGAATGTGATCGCTGACCTGCGCCACCACGGCAAGGTCATGGGTGATGTAAAGGGCGGCCACCCCGGTCTGGCGGATCGCCTGCTTGATCGCCGCCAGCACTTCGATCTGGGTGGTGACATCAAGCGCGGTGGTGGGTTCGTCGAAGATCACGAGGTCGGGGTGGGGGCACAGCGCCATCGCCGTCATCACCCGCTGCAACTGCCCACCCGACACCTGATGCGGATAGCGCCGCCCGATGGTTTCGGGCTCGGGCAGGCTGAGGGCACGGAACAGTTGGGTCGCGCGGGTCTCGGCCTCGCGCCGGGTGGCCAGACCGTGGTGCAGGGTGGTCTCGATCACCTGCTCCATCAGCCGCTTGGCGGGGTTGAAGGCGGCGGCGGCCGATTGCGCCACATAGGTGACCTCGCGCCCGCGCAAAGCCCGCAAGGCACGCGCCCCACCCTGCCGGATGTCGCGCCCCCCCAGCACGATCTCGCCGCCGGTGATGCGCACCCCGCCGCGCCCGTAGGCCATCGCCGCCAGCCCGATGGTGGATTTGCCGGCACCGGATTCGCCGATCAGCCCCAGCACCTCGCCCTTCTTCAGGCTGAACGACACCCCTTCCACCAGCGTCAGTTCGCGCGCAGGCTCGCCCGGCGGATAGGCGGTGGCCTCGATCCGCAGGTCGCTGATCTCCAGCATGATGTCGGCACCCGCCTCAGCCACCGCGCCCGCCTTTCAGACTGGTGGTGCGGTTCAGCACCCAGTCGGCCACCAGATTGACCGAGATCGCCAGCGTCGCGATCGCCACCGCCGGAATCAGCGCGGCGGGGATGCCGTAAACAATCCCCTCCTTGTTTTCCTTCACGATGCCGCCCCAGTCGGCCATCGGCGGCTGCACCCCAAGGCCAAGGAACGACAGGGTCGAGATGAACAGCACCATGAAGATGAAGCGCAGCCCCATTTCCGCCACCAGCGGCGACAGCGCATTGGGCAGAATCTCGCGAAAGATGATCCACAACTGACGCTCGCCGCGCAGTCTTGCGGCCTCGACGTAATCCATCACCGCAATGTCGGCGGCCACGGCGCGCGACAGCCGGAACACCCGGGTGGAATCGAGCACCCCCATCACCACGATCAGCACCGGCAGGGTGACCGGCATCACCGACAAGATCACCAGCGCCGAGATCAGCGCCGGAATCGACATCATCAGATCGACCAGCCGCGACAGAAGCTGATCCACCCAAGCCCCCCGCACCGCCGCGACAAAGCCAAGCGTCGCCCCCAGCGAGAACGACAGCACGGTGCCGGCAGCGGCGACAAAGATCGTGGTCTGGCCGCCCCAGATCATCCGGCTCAGCAGATCGCGCCCGATGCTGTCGGTGCCCAGCAGGTGGGTGGCCGACCACGGCTCCCAACTGTCGCCCACCACCTCGGCCATGCCGTAAGGCGCGATCAGGCCGGCAAAGATCGCCGACAGGAAATAGGCGGCGGTGAAGATCAGCCCGATCATCGCGGCTACGGGCAAGCGCCTCATTTGGGGTGCCTCAGGCGCGGGTTGGCCAGGATCGAGATCACGTCGGCCAGCATGTTGAGCCCGATATAGACCGCTGCAAACACCAGCCCGCAGGCCTGCACCACCGGCACGTCGCGCTTGGACACATGATCGACCAGATACTGCCCCATGCCGGGATAGACGAACACCACCTCGACCACCACCACCCCCACCACCAGATAGGCAAGGTTCAGCATCACCACGTTGATCACCGGCGAGATCGCGTTGGGAAAAGCGTGGCGGGCAATCACCCCGAACGGGGTCAGGCCCTTCAGTTCGGCGGTCTCGACATAGGCCGATTGCATCACGTTCAGGATCGCGGCGCGGGTCATCCGCATCATGTGCCCCAGCACCACCAGCACCAGCACCAGCACCGGCAATGAGATGGCGTAAAGCTTGTCAAAGAAACTCATGCCGTCATAGATTGCGGCCAGCGACGGAAACACCCGGAATTTCACCGACAACAGATAGATCAGAATGTAGCCCAGCAGGAATTCGGGCACCGAAACCGTGGCCAGGGTCACCGTCGAAATCACCTTGTCTGGCCAGCGGTCGCGGTAGCGCACCGCAATCACCCCCAGCGAGATTGCCAGCGGCACCGCAATCACCGCCGCTGTAGCCGCCAGAAACAGCGTATTGCCCAGCCGCTTGCCCATCGCCTGCGCGATATCCTGACCGTTGGTCAGCGCGTGACCCAGATCGCCGTGCAGCACCCCGCCAAGCCAGCCGAGATAGCGCGCAAGCGGCGGCTGGTTCAGCCCCAGTTCCTCGCGCAGGTTGGCCAGCGTGACCGGGGTGGCCGACTGCCCGAGGATTGATTGCGCCACGTCACCGGGCAGAATCTGGGTGCCGACAAAGATCAGCACCGACGCCGCCCACAGCAAAAGCAGGCCCAGCGCAATGCGCTGGACCAGCAGTTTCAGGATCGGATGAACCGACAGGTTCACGCGAACCAGGTCTTGGCCGCGGCGTAACCGCCCATCAACTCGTAGTTCGGGTCTTTCTCGTAGCCCATCACGTTATCGGTGCTGGCATCGATGAAATCGTTGAACATCGGCGCGATCACGCCACCGTCGTCGTTCACGATGCGACCAATCTTGCCGTAAAGCGCCTTGCGCCTGGCCTGATCGGTTTCCGAGCGCGCTTCAAGGATCAGCGCATCGAGTTCGGGGTTGTTGTATTTGGTGTCGTTCCAGTCGGCGGTCGAAAGATAGGCGGTTGACCACATCTGGTCCTGCACCGGCCGCCCGCCCCAGTAGCTGGCGCAGAACGGCTTGACGTTCCAAACATCCGACCAGTAGCCATCATCCGGCACGCGCTGAATCTCCAGCGGAATACCGGCCTTGTTGGCGGTCTGCTGGAACAGCGCCGCCGCATCGACCGCACCTGGAAAGGCGGTGTCGGCGACCAGCAGCACGATCGGGCTGCCGTCATGGCCCGAGGCCTTGTAGTGCTCGGCGGCCTTGGCCAGATCGAACGGGCGTTGCGCGATGGTTTCGTCGAACAGCGGATAGGCGGCGTTGATCGGGCTGTCGTTGCCGATCCCGCCAAAGCCGTCGAGGATCTTGTCCACCATCTCTTGCCGGTCGATGGCGTATTTCAGCGCCAGCCGCAGGTCCTTGTTGTCGAACGGCGCGGTGTTGGTGTGCATGATGAACACGTAATGCCCACGTCCCGAGACGTTATGCACCACCACGCCCGGGGTCTTGCCCAACAGCTTGGCCACCTTGGGGTCGATCCGGTTGATCATCTGGACCTGCCCTGATTGCAGCGCCGAGGTGCGGGCGGTGGCGTCGTTGATCACCAGAATTTCCAACCCGTCGTAGTAACCGCGCGCGCTGTCCCAGTCGTTGGGGTTCTTCTCGAAGGCATAGCGCACCCCGGCCTCGGCCGAGGTCAGCTTGTATGGGCCGGTGCCGATTCCGGCGTTCGGGTCATCCAGCCCGCCATTGGGCTGCACGATCAGGTGATAGTCGGACAGCAGGTAGGGCAGGTCGGCGTTGCCTGCGGCCAGCGTGACCACGACATTGTTGCCGTCCACCGCCATGTCGGCAATCGACTGCATGATGCCTTGCGCGCCGGATTTCGACTCTTTGTCGGAGTGGCGTTTGAAGGTCGCCAGCACATCGTCCGCCGTCAGGTCGGCGCCGTTGTGGAATTTCACCCCCTGACGGATGGTGAAGGTCCAGACCGTGCCGTCGGCATTGCCTTCGAACGCTTCGGCCAGCCGGGGCACCACTTCGCCGGTGGGCGAGACATCAAGAATGGTATCGCCCCACGCCCGGCCCACCGAGAACGGCACCGGGCTGTCCGAGAGGCCGGGATCGAGCGCGTCGGTGGTCTCGCCACCGCCCAGACCCATTTTGAGGATGCCGCCCTGCTTGGGCTCATCGGCGCGCGCACGGCCCGGCAAGGCCGAGACCCCCAGTGCCGCCGTCGCCGCGAAAGCGGCGGAACGGTTCAGAAACGACCGGCGGCTGAGCCGGGCCTGGTCGATCTGGTCAAGCAGTTTCGCAAGGTCATCTTTCATTGAGGTCTCCCTGATGGTTTTGTTGATTGCCGAGTCAATGATGGCGCAGGACTTACCGATTGGTAAATGGTTTTCTTTGCCACGCGCTGTCGATTATGGCTCATACATGGTCGCGAACGACCCTTTCTGTCGTATCACGGGCAAATACCTGCACCTCGCCCTCCCACGCCTCAAGCCGCGCCTGCATCACCAGATCGTCGCCCTCGACCCAGATCCGGGTGCTGGCACGGGTGCAAACCTTCCACGCGCCGCGCCTCAAGGTCTGGGTCCAGTCGCACGTCGCTTCGGCGCGCGCCGGGTCTGTCGGATGGACCGACCAGCGCTCGCGCAGGGTCTCGCCGGTGATCAGCCCGTGGCTCAGATTCTCGACCTCGCCCGCATCATTCTCGACCACCAGCGCCACGCAGCCGGTCAGCAGATCCTGCTCGATGCGCCGCACCGCCGATCCTTGGCGCAAAGTCCGGTGCTTCCAGCCCGCTGCCGCCTCGGGCGTTGGCGGCAGCCATTCATCGCCCGCACTGCCCGCGTGCAGCGGCAGCTCAAGCGCCCCTTGCAGCAGCGTCAGGGTGGCGGCGCGCGGGCTGGGCCACACGAACGGCCAGTAGGTGGTGGAAAGCGCCAGCCGCAGCCGGTGGCCGGGGGCCAGGCGGTAGGCCGTCAGATCAAGCGCCAGTCCGGCGTCAAACGCCTCGCCCACCGGCACCGGGCCGGGCTGCGCCATGCTGTTGCGGTGGCGCAGGTTCAGCATGCCGTGGCAGATCCGCACCGACGCGCCATCGGGGGCGACATCGCAGAGCCGCGCCACGATGAAGGCAAAGGGCTGATCGCTGGTCAGCCGCAGCGCCAGCCGCGCCGCCCCCAGCAAATCCATCCCCGCCGCCAGCGGCGCAGTCTCGAAACACACCGACAGGGCATCGTCGGCCGCCTGATCGCCCGGCATTTCAGCCGCCAGCCCCATCGGAAAGAACTCGCCCGCGTTGAGCCCCAGATGCTGGGGGGTGTTGACCGCCACCGCCAGCGCCCCCCCGGCCCCGCCCAAGGTGCCCCCCGGCGACAGCGCCAGAGTCTGGCGGCTGATCCGCGACGAGGGCCAGGTGGCCTCGGCCAGCCAGTGCCCGGCGCGATGGGGCGCGCAGGCATCGGGCGGCTGGGAATGCAGCATGAAGGCGCGCATGGCCGGGTCGGCGTCGGCCCCGTTCTCAACCCCTTTCAGCCAGCGGTCCCACCAGCGCAGCGCTTCGTGCAAAAACCCGATGGCGGGCCCCGGCACGGCGGTGTGCGGATACTGGTGCACCCAGGGCCCGACGATGCCCTTGACCGGAACCTTCAGGTGTTCAAGCAGATGGCCCACGGTGTTCATGTAATTGTCGGCCCAGCCGCCGATCGCCAGCACCGGCACCTGAATCGCAGCCCAGTCCTCGCCCACCGAGCCGTGACGCCAATAGCCGTCGCGCGCCTGATGCCCGGCCCAGCGCGGGGCCAGAAAGGTATCGGCTTCCAGCCGCGCCAACCAATCCGCGCGCCAGCCCTCGCGCAGCACCGGATCGGCGGGGCGCGAGGAATACGACAGCATCACCGCCCCCCAACCGAAGTTCCTGCCCAAGAGACACCCACCCTTGAAATGGATGTCATCGGCAAAGCGGTCGGTGGTCGAACACACGGTGATGATCGCCTTCAGCGCGGGCGGGCGCAGCGCGGCGGTCTGCAGGCAGTTGAAGCCGCCCCAGCTTTTGCCCATCATCCCGACCGTGCCCGAACACCATGGCTGGGCTGCCAGCCAGGCGATCACCTCGCAGGCGTCGGCCAGTTCCTGGGCTGTGTATTCATCGGTCAGCAGACCCTCGCTGTCGCCGCTGCCGCGCAGATCGACCCGCACGCAGGCATAGCCATGCCCCGCCATGTAGGGGTGCATCATCTCGTCGCGCGGCAAGGTGCCGTCGCGCTTGCGGTAGGGGATGTATTCCAGCACCGCCGGCACCGGATGGGTGCTGGCATCCGCTGGCATCCAGGCCCGCGCCGACAGCCGACACCCGTCGGTCAGAACGATACCCAGATCCGGGGTCTCGACCACACTGTGGGGAAAGTCGGTCCGGGTCCGCATGCTGGTTTCCTTTGCACCGACCCGACTGGACGCCATGGGTCGCCTTTGAGCAAGACATAACGCCGGGGGGCCGCAACTCTGGCCCAAAGCCGACACATGAGGTGAGGATTTCTCCATGACCACCCGCCCGAACATCCTGATCGTGATGGTGGATCAGTTGACCGGCACCCTGTTCCCCGACGGCCCGGTGGAATGGTTGCACACCCCGAACCTGCGCGCCCTGGCCGACCGCTCGGTGCGCTTTGCCAATGCCTATACCGCCAGCCCCTTGTGCGCGCCCGGGCGGGCCAGCTTCATGTCGGGCCAACTGCCGTCGCGCACCCGGGTCTATGACAACGCCGCCGAGTTTGCCTCGGACATCCCGACCTATGCCCACCACCTGCGCCGCGCGGGCTATCAGACCTGCCTTTCGGGCAAGATGCATTTCGTCGGCCCCGACCAGATGCACGGGTTCGAGAGCCGCCTGACCACCGACATCTACCCCGCCGATTTTGGCTGGACCCCCGATTACCGCAAACCCGGCGAGCGCATCGACTGGTGGTATCACAATCTTGGGTCGGTGACGGGCGCGGGCGTGGCCGAGATCACCAACCAGATGGAATACGACGACGACGTGACGCATCACGCGATCCAGAAGCTCTACGACCTCGCGCGCGGGGCCGATCCGCGCCCGTGGTGCCTGACCGTCAGCTTCACCCACCCGCATGATCCCTTTGTCGCCCGGCGCAAATACTGGGATCTGTATGAAGGCTCGCCCCATCTCGCGCCACCTGCGGCGATTGCTTACGGCGATCAGGATGGCCATTCGCAGCGCCTGATGGACGCTTGCGACTTTCGCGCCTCGACCATCACCGACGACCATATCCGCCGCGCCCGCCAAGGCTATTTCGCCAATATCTCGTATATCGACGACCAGATTGGCCAGGTGATGGCCACCCTGACCGCCACCCGGCAAGAGGCGATCGTGGTGTTCGTGTCCGACCACGGCGAGATGCTGGGCGAGCGCGGGCTGTGGTTCAAGATGAACTTCTTTGATCCCTCGGCGCGGGTGCCGCTGATGATCGCGGCCCCCGGCCTTGCGGCGGCCTGCATCACCACCCCGGTCTCGACCATCGACGTGCTGCCGACGCTGTGCGATCTGGCCGGGGTGTCGCTGGCCGAGGTCATGCCCTGGACCGATGGCGAAAGCCTGGTGCCGCTGGCGCAGGGCGCGCCCCGCACCAGCCCGGTGGCGATGGAATACGCCGCCGAAGGCTCGATCACGCCGCTGGTGGCGCTGCGCGACGGCAAGTGGAAATACATCCGCTGTCAGGCCGACCCCGATCAGCTTTACGACCTCGACTCCGACCCCTTTGAGCGCCACAACCTGGCCGCCAACCCCGCCCACGCCGCTACGCGGACGCGTCTGCGCGCGCTTTCCGAAGCCCGCTGGGATCTGGCACGGTTCGACGCCGAGGTGCGCGCCAGTCAGGCCCGGCGCTGGGTGGTCTATGAGGCCCTGCGCAACGGCCATTACTACCCGTGGGATTTCCAGCCGCTGCAACAGGCATCCGAGCGCTACATGCGCAACCACATGGACCTCAACGTGCTCGAGGAGTCGAAACGCTTTCCCCGCGGCGAGTGACTCCGGCCCTTGGGCGGGACCGCCTCCGGCAGGAGTATTTGGGCAAAGAAGAAATGCGCTCAGGGCTGGTCGGCCAGCACCAGTTCCGCCCCTTTCCAGCCCATCAGAACCGAGGGCGCGTTGGTATTGCCGGCAATCAGGTTCGGGAAGGCCGAGGCGTCGATCACCCGCAGGCCGGCTACGCCGTGCACCTTCAGGCGTGCATCGACCACCGAGGTTGCCGGATCAGGCCCCATCCGGCAGGTGCAGGATGGGTGATAGACGGTGCCCGAGCGGTGGCGGAAATCGTCGATCAGGGCCTCGTCGCTGACGCAGCCCGGGCCGGGGCGCAGTTCTTCGGTGATCAGCCGGGCCAGCGGCGGCTGGGAGGCAAGGCGGCGCAGGAACTTCACCGCCGCCAGCATCTCGCTCACATCCTTGGTGGTGGCGAAGGCGTTGGCGGTGATGGCCGGGGGAGCCAGCGGGTCGGCGCTTTTGATGCGGATATGACCACGGCTTGACGGGCGGCAGTTGGAAAGCCCCAGCGACATGCCCGAAAACGGGTCGGGCGTCAGGAGCGGGCGCTCGCCGCCGCGCGGCAACAGGGTGGAGAACGCCTGAAAGTAAAGCTGCATGTTGGGGCGGGTGAGATCGGGCGAGGTGCGAAAGAAGCCGCCGCCGTGGTTGATCGACTTGGCCAGCGGCCCAGCCCCGGTCAGGAAATACTGCATTCCCGCGCGCGCCTTGCCCCACCACGGGCGCAACTCGTCGTTGTAGGTCGGCACCGTCATGCGGAAGGTGTAGTTGATGCCCTGATGATCGCTGAGGTGATCGCCGACATTGGGGTTATCCAGTCGCACATCGATCCCCAGCCCGTGCAGCAAGTCCCCCGGCCCGATCCCCGACAATTGCAGAAGCTGGGGCGAGTTGATCGCCCCCCCCGCCAGGATCACCTCGGCGCGGGCGCGCAGGGTGCGGGTTTCACCGCCCCTTCGGTATTCCACCCCGACCGCGCGCCCGTCCTCGATCAGCACCCGGGTGACCTGCGCCCTTGTGATCAGCCGCAGGTTCGCCCGCCTCAAGGCCGGGCGCAGAAAGGCGCGGGCGGTGGAGTTGCGCCGCGCCCTCTTGATCGTCATCTGGTAGTTGCCCGCCCCTTCCTGCCGCTCGCCATTGAAATCGGGGTTGAACGGCAGCCCGGCGCTTGCGCAGGCGGCGATGTAATCCTTGACCAACGGATGCAACCCGCTGGTATTGGCCGAAATGAACAGCGGCCCGCCCTTGCCGCGCCAGGTATCCGCCCCGGCCTCGTTATCCTCGATCGCGCGGTAGGCCGCGAGGCAGTCCTCCCAGCCCCAACCCGGATTTTCGGCGCCCCATTCGTCGTAATCGTCGCGGTGACCCCTGATCCACACCATCGCATTGATCGAGCTTGAACCACCCAGCAATTTGCCGCGCGGCCAGTGGTCGCGCTGGCCCGCCAGCCCCGGATCAGGCTCGGTCTGATACATCCAGTTGACGGCAGGGTCGTAGAACAGCTTGCCATAGCCCAGCGGCAGGGCGACGTAGAAGCGCCGATCCGTGCCCCCGGCCTCGAGCAGCGTCACCCGGTGCCTGCCGCTGGCGGTCAGGCGATCGGCCAGCACACAGCCCGCCGACCCCGCCCCCACGATGATGAAATCCGAATCAAACATGGCGCTCTCCATGGCACGGCACCAGCGCGGGTTTCTTCTTTGCCCAAATACTCACGACCGCCAGCACCGCCAACGTAAGGCCCGAAGGGGGCGCGCCCCCGCGCATCCGCGACGAAGAATGTCGCTTTCCCGCTACCGCCCCTGCCACACCGGGTCGCGCTTTTCGGCAAACGCCCGCGCCCCTTCCAGTTGATCCGCGCTGGAATAAAGCCGGTCCACCGTCGCCATCTGGCGCTTGGTGACGCGGTTCAGCGCATCCTGAAAGCGCAGCGCCTCGGCCTCGCGCACCACTTCCTTGATCGCCGCGTAAACCAGCGGCGGCCCATCGGCCAGCAGCCGCGCCAGCGCCCAGGCCTTGGGCAGCAGATCGGCGGGGGTGGTGATTTCCCTCAGCAACCCCCACTGCCGCGCCTCAACCGCATCAAACCAGCGCCCGGTCAGCAACAGGTCCATCGCCACATGGTAGGGAATGCGTTTGGGCAGCTTGATCGAGGCCGCATCGGCCACCGTGCCCGAGCGGATTTCCGGCAGCGCAAAGGTGGCGTTGTCGGACGCAAGGATCAGATCGCACGACAGCGCCAGCTCCAACCCGCCGCCGCAGCAGATGCCGTTCACCGCCGCAATCACCGGCTTGTTGAGGTTGGGCAGTTCCTGCAAGCCGCCAAAGCCGCCCACGCCGTAGTCGCCATCGACCGCATCGCCCAAAGCCGCCGCCTTCAAGTCCCAGCCGGGGCAGAAGAATTTCTCGCCCTCGGCGCGCAGGATCGCCACCCGCAGACTGTCGTCATCGCGAAAGGCGCGAAATGTCAGCCCCATGATCCGGCTGGTGGCCAGATCAATCGCATTGGCCTTGGGGCGATCGAGCGTGACCTCAAGGATCACCCCCTCGCGCCGGGTGCGGATTGGCCCGCTTGTCAACATCTCCATCACACAACCTTTCTGATCAGGGCATCAACCGCCACCGCGCCACGCTCGCGCACCAGGATCGGGTTGATCTCGATTTCTTCCAAGCCCGGATCGGCGGCCATCAGCGCGCCCAGCCGAGCGGCAATTTCGGCCACCGCCGCCACATCAGCGCGCGCCCGCCCGCGATAGCCGTCGAGCAGCGGCCACAACCGCAACCGACGCAGGCCCGCCAGAATTTCGGCCTCGGTCACCGGCAGGATCAGCGTCACCGTATCGGCCAGCAACTCGGCCGCCACCCCGCCGCTGCCGATGGTCAGCGTTACCCCGTAAACCGGATCGCGCCGCAGCCCCAGAAGCACCTCGGCCACCGCGCCCGTTACCATCTCTTCGGCCAGATAGCCGGTCGCCCCCGCCATCTCGGCCTGCCCCGCCAGATCGGCCAGCCCCAGCCGCACCGCCCCGGCTTCGGTCTTGTGCGCGAACCCGAGGCCCTTGAGCACCAGCGGCGCGTGCAAACCGGCGGCCGCTGCCTGCACCTCGGCCAGCGTGCCACCCTGCACCCCGTTCGGCACCGCCACCCCGGCCTTGGCCAACAGCGCCTTGGCCTCTGCCTCGGACAGCAGCGCGGCCTCGCGCAGCGCGACCGGCGGCAGCGGCCACCACCCCACCGCGCCCTCTGGGGCCTGCGCCGCCGCCACCGCCGCCAGCGCGGTCTCAAGCCCCATCAGCACCACCACCCCCTGATCCATCAGCACCGCCGCCTCGGCTTCGTCGAAATTCTCGGGCAGCGAGGCTACGGCAAAGGCCGGCACCCCGGTCGCCTGCGCCGCCGCAACGATGGAATCCAGCGCGGGGCGGTAGCCCGACGGGTCGCAGCGGTCGCGGCGCGGCGGGTCGATGATGAACAGACCCGCGTCATAGCGCGCCAGCATGGTGGTGAACACGTCCGTGGTGCGCGGCCCGTCGCCCCAGATGAAGGTGTGATAATCGAGCGGGTTGGAAATGGTCGGAATCGGCCCCAGAATCTCGCCCAGCCGGGTCCGGGTAGCCGCTGACGGTGGCGGAAAGTCGAGGCCATACGGCGCAGCCAGATCGGCCACCAGCCCCGCCTCGCCGCCCGAACACGACAGCGAGCAAAGCCGCGCCCCGAGCCCCGGCCCGTGCAGATGCAGGATCTTCAGCGCCTCGATCAGCTCGGCGGGGGTGGCGACCTCGGCCACCCCGATCTGGCGCAGAAAAGCCGATGACGCCGCCCCGCCCCCTGCCAGTGCGGCAGTATGCGAGGCCGCCGCCGTGCGCGACAGCGCGGTCTTGCCCGACTTGATGCAGACGATGCCCTTGCCAGCCGCGCGCGCACGCTGCGCCAGATCAGCAAAGGCCGCCGCGTCGTCGATGCCTTCGACATAGATCCCGAGCGCCGTGACCCGATCGTCGGCCAGCAACGCCCCGGCCAGTTCGGCCAGCCCCACCACGGCGGCATTGCCCAGACAGGCCACATAGGCCACCGGCAGTGCCCGTTTCTGCATCGACAGGTTGATCACGATGTTCGAGGATTGCGACAGCAGCGCTACCCCGC
>Ga0210016_1000986_pt1 | contig 26164 bp, 26 predicted proteins | sample CryGeyCG2014_300_FD_185454 | JGI IMG/M metagenome (GOLD analysis project Ga0210016, IMG submission 185454) | Groundwater microbial communities from aquifer - Crystal Geyser CG02_land_8/20/14_3.00 (SPAdes) (version 2) | ecosystem: Environmental > Aquatic > Deep subsurface > Groundwater | place...
AATTTCAAGGCGGGGATGAAATACAAAGGGCTTAGTATCTTTGCCGGAGTGGAGAACGTTTTTGACAGGCTCTACTTTGAACATCTTTCCTACCAACGGGATCCCTTCAGCTCGGGTGTCAATATCCCGGAGATAGGACGGAACTTCTACCTGCATCTTACCTGGACCTTTTGAAGAGGTACAACATTTCGCTTTCAAAGGATAACGCGGCGGCAAGGAGGAGTCGCCGCAGGCGTATTACTATAGTGAACGACATAAGTAAATTGTCATTTCGACCGAAGGGAGAAATCTAAGATTCCTCGCTTCGCTCGGAATGACATCTTTTACATGTCAACTTATTTAAGTCGTTCACTATAACTTTGCTCTGGTATCGGCTTCGTTCAGGGTCATCTGTCATTCGTTCATCTTATCATTTTGGCCACATTTTCCCCAGGGTGTTTTTATTCTCACCCATTTAGAAAATAAGATTCCGTAGGAATGACTTGATAGTATCGTCTCCTTGTGTTAAAGAGGGATTAATCCATCAATTGATCAGATAGCGAAGGATGCGCCATGCAAACCAACCCCTCCCAATCGATCGGCGTGTTTGACTCCGGTGTCGGCGGACTTACCGTTGTTCGCGCCCTCGTGGAAAGACTTCCTTTTGAAAGCATCATCTACTTTGGTGACACGGCCCGTGTTCCCTACGGGGTGAAATCATCGGAAACGATCACCCACTATGCCACGCAGATCACAGAGTTCCTCTTGCAACAGGAGGTAAAACTCCTCATCATTGCCTGCAATACCATGGCGGCTGTTTCTTATCAGGCCGTCGCCGGTCTATCGCCTGTCCCCGTTTTAGATGTCATTGATGCAGGCGCCCGCAGTACCGTTGCCGAAAGACACACAAAAAATGTCGGTGTCATCGGCACACCGGCAACGATCAACAGTAATGCCTATGAACGGGCCATCCACCGCTACAATCCGGGCATCAGGATTGTTTCACGGGCCTGCCCCTTATTTGTGCCCCTAATTGAGGAGGGGTGGCTGGATCACCAGGTCACCCGCCTCACTGCCCAGGAGTATCTGAGGCCCATGCTGACAGATAATATTGACACCCTGGTCCTCGGATGCACCCATTATCCCCTGATCAAGGGGCTCCTCCAGGAGGTGGCGGGGAATGACATCCGGCTGGTAGATTCTGCTCTCGCTATGGCAGAAATGGCGGCAAATCTGCTACGGGAAAAGAATCTCTCTAATCCGGAACAGATACCGCCGGATTATAAGTTTTATGTCACCGACGTTCCCTATCGCTTCCAGGCAATTGGTGAACGCTTTCTCGGACGACAGCTTTTTCCTGTACAACTCATCAAATGGTAAGAAGAAAGGGGGAAATGAGCGATGAAGGTCATCCTTGCCGGCTATAATCTCGACCATGAAACTATCCGTGCCTTCAAGGCAGCACATCCCGGGGCGGAAAACCTCACTCCGGAAACTATCTGTGCCGCCTATGCCCGGATCAGCAGAGACTCCCGCCCGGTCAATGAACTGCGTGCCCTCGCCCTTTCCGAGGTGGAAAAGGCAAGACAATCCAACCAAAATATCGTCTTTGAGATGGGACATAATTCCATCGCTGAACACGCCGTTTTCAATATAGATATCCTGGATGTTTCCCGCCTTATCGTCGAGGAAATTGAGAAATCCCGCCTCTGCTCGTATACGGAAAAATCTCAGCGGTACATCCTCCTGAAGGATGATTTTGTCCTACCCGCAGAGATCAAACGGGCCGGCCTCGAAGAGGCTTTTGTCAGGATCATCAGGGAGCAGAACCGGTTTTACCATGACCTGTATGAGCGCCTGAAACCCTACGTTTTTGAAAAGCACAGGGAACTGGCTGTGGACCAGGCAAACCGCTCCACCCTCGAAGGATGGGCCAAGGAAGATGCGAGGTACATCATCTCCCTCGCCACCATGACCCAGCTCGGGATGACCTTAAATGCCAGAAATCTGGAACTTATGCTCAGACGCCTGGCGGCCCATCCCCTGGCCGAGGCGTGGGAATTCAGCCGTAAGCTCTATGGAACAACGAAGGATATTGCCCCCTCACTCGTCAGGTACACCGAGGCCACAGATTACGATCGCCTAACCAGGCAGGCATTGAAAGAAAAAACAGAGGAACTCATTATAAAATGGGGCAAGGAGCAAGGAGCAAGGGGCAAGGGAGGGGAAGATACCCCTTCTGGATATGATCAGGACTATCCGTGCGATGAATCCCGGTGCGATGCACGCAGACAGGTTGCTCTCCTCTATGCCACACCGGAGGCCGACGAGAAAATTTTGGCATCACTGATCCACTCGTCATCCCATATTCCCATGGCCCAATGCCTCGACATCGTTTCCCTTTTGGGAGGGGAGGAAAAGAGAGATTTCCTGAAAACGGCCTTTCGTTATATGAAGCCATACGATCCCGCCCTGAGGGAATTTGAGCATGTGGACCTCCAGTTTGAACTGACCGTGAGCGCAAGCTGCTTTGCCCAGTTGAAGAGACATCGCATGGCCACCATCACCTGCCAGGATTACGATCCGACACTCGGCGTGACCATCCCGCCCGCCATATCTGAAATCGGCATGGAAAGACAGTTCATGGAGATCATCGCCCGCACAGAGGAAACTTATAATCGTATCAAAAAAGCTGCGCCGCTGGCGGCCGGCTATATCCTTACCAACGCCCACCGCAAGCGGATCGCCATGAAGATTAATGGGAGGGAACTTTATCACATCGCCCGCATCCGGGCAGATCGTCATGCCCAGTGGGACATCCGGGAGACGGCCCAAAGTATGCTCACCCTGGGAAAAGAGGTCATGCCCCTCACCCTGATCCTTGCCATGGGGAAGGACAGCTTCCCGCCCCTCTATGACCGATTGTTTCCCGGGGAAAGTAGCTGACTCTCCCATATCTCTGTGTCCCATTATTTTTTTTGTGGTTCATTCGGCGGTGATGTAGTGACGAATGGCATTGAAGGTGTTTTTACCGATACCTCCTACCTTCATGATGTCCTCAACTGTCTCAAAGCGGGTATGCTCCTTTCTGTACTCCACAATCTTTACCGCCAGAACAGGCCCGACATTGGGAAGGGTCACCAATTCCGTCAGGGAGGCCGTATTGATCCTTACAGTCCCCTGTATTTCCTCTTTTAATACATCCTTATTGAACCTGTCGTAGTGTGTCTCAAGATGCCTTCTGGCTTCCTCTTTTTTCTTGGGAGCAAGGAAAGTTTCCCTGTCAATCGTCCCCAAAACATATATCAGTTGTTCTTCATCAAGTTTCCCATTGGCATCGTGGTGAGGGCAGCGCTTTATCTTCTTCCCAGTCTGGTCTTTTTCCACCACGGCAAAAGATGATTCGGGAAGGGCCCGTATCTCCAGGGAAGACCATCCCTGACAATATGCAAATCTGCCTCCAATACAAAAGACAAAGCCAATTACGACTAAAAACATTACCCCAGGGGATAAAAACCGGCCTTTCCCGCGTTGATCGGATAAGATCAACCGCCTTCCCTCGCTCCTGCAACGTACCATCTCTTCCCCCCTCTTCATTTCAGATTTCTAACATCCCTTAAATACGGGTTCTCTCTTTTCCTTAAAGGCATTGATTGCTTCTATGATGTCCTGGGTATAAAAATTATGTCCCTCCAGCGCCAGTGAAGTATCGAGGATCAGGTTTGTAAAAAATTTTACATTCTTGTTGATCGCTATTTTTGTGGAATTAATCGCCTGAGTAGGCCCATCGGCCAGCCTCCGGGCAAGTTCATAAACTGTCTTATCAAGTTCTTCAAGGGGTACGGCTCTGTTAATCAGCCCCATCCTTTCGGCCTCTCCGGCTAAAATAGCATCTCCTGTCAGCAATAACTCCTTTGCCTTGCAAATACCAACCAGCAGCGGCCAGATTACGCAGCCGCCATCTCCCGCCGCGATCCCGACCTTTACATGGGGATCGGCAAATTTAGCCTTTTCCGAGGCGATGATAATGTCACAAAAAAGCGCCAGGGTAGCGCCTAAGCCCATCGCCGGGCCGTTTACTCTGGCGATGACAGGTTTTTCCAACTCCAGGAGATCATTAATTATTTTTTTCCCTTCGGAAAGCATCTGCCCAAATACAACTTTATTATCGGCTATTTTCTGGAGCCAGTCGAGGTCGCCACCCGCACAAAAACCTCTTCCCGCTCCCGTGAGAACGACAACGTTTGTTTCCGGATCATGTTGGACATCCCGGAAAATTTCCGAAAGCTCATAGTGTAGCCGGCCATCCACGGCGTTTAAGTGCTCTGGTCTGTTCATGATCAGAGTTAAAACCTTTCCGTCCCTTTGGGTCAAAATTCTCTCATATTTTGCGTAATCCATCGGTACATCCTCCTTTTCACAACTCCCTAAATCAAATAGATCAAGTAACCTTCTCTCCCCGTGAAAACCTTAGCTGTCCCTTTCCCCGAAGATTCCCCTCCCAATCCTCACGATCGTCGCCCCCTCTTCGACAGCCACATGGTAATCTGCGGACATCCCCATGGAAAGTTCCCGCATTTTTACGCCCTCAATCTGTTCCTCCATAACCCTGTCTCTCAGTTCCCGCAGAGCCGTAAAATACGGCCTTGCCTTTTCGGGATCATCAAACCAGGGAGGCATGGTCATCAGCCCATAAACCAACAGATTCTCAAGGGAAGCCACGTTTCTGATCAGATCAATCGTATCTTCCGGGGAAACGCCGTTTTTCGTTTTCTCCTCGCTTGTGTTGACCTCAATCAGGATCCTGGTGGGGCGACCTAAAACTTTTGACCTTCTGTCGAGCTCAACGGCAAGGTCCATCCTGTCCAAGGATTGGATCATGTCGAAGAGCCTTACCGCATATTTGACCTTGTTGGTCTGGAGGTGACCTATCATATGCCACTCGATAGGCCTGCCCAACTTTTCAATCTTTCTCTTTGCCTCCTGAACGTAATTCTCACCGACAATATCCACCCCGGCCTCGATAGCCTCCCTGATCCGGTTATCCTCTACCGTTTTGGTCACCGCCATGAGCCTGATCTCAGAGGTCTGGCGACCGGCTCTGAGGGCCGCTCCGGCAATGTTGTCCCGGATTCTTTCAACGTTAGCTTTGACTGTCCGCTCCATGGTTTTCTAATATCCTGATTACTTTTTATCCGTATTTGATCTTCATTATCACGATATAGATGGTCAATATAAAGCCCAGGGTATTCCCGATAATGACCGGCAAGGCCATGATTAAAAGGCCGTAGATGAACCATAGAAAAATAGCGCAAGAGAGGACGACAAATGTCATGAGGGATAAATCCCTTGTATTTTTTGTTTTATGAATTTTAATAACCTGGGGGGTCATGGCAACAGTTGATAAGAGTGCCGCTAACGATCCAATTACGTAAGCAATAGGGTTCATAGTACTTATTCTCATTACGTCTTCTGACTTCTGACTTTGTTTTTCCTTATCTTCCCAAGTTTGATGGCGCAAAACTCTCCACACATCGTACAGCCCTCTTCCCCTGCGGTTTTACTGGTTTCTAAGAGTTTTCTCGTCTCATCAGGATCAATGGATTCGGCGATCTGCCCCTGCCAGTTGAATTCTTTTCTGTACTTTGCCATCCTTATGTCCCTCTCCAGGGCGCCGGGAACACCCTTGGCGATATCGGCAATATGGGCAGCGATTTTTGCGGCGATAACACCCTCCCTGACATCTTCGAGGGTAGGGAGCCGCAGGTGTTCCGCAGGTGTTACGTAACAGAGAAAGTCTGCGCCCGTTGCTCCGGCAATGGCCCCGCCGATAGCCGATGTAATGTGATCATAACCGGGGGCAATATCAGTGGGCAGGGGTCCCAGGACATAAAAAGGCGCTCCCTGACAGAGACTCTTCTGGAGGAGTACATTAGCCTGGATTTCTTTAATGGGGACATGGCCGGGCCCTTCAATCATGACCTGAACCCCTTGATCCCTGGCCCTTTTTGCCAGTTCACCGAGGAGGATGAGTTCCTGGACCTGCCCCCTGTCCGTGGCATCGGCGAGACACCCCGGTCTTAAACCGTCGCCGAGACTGAGAACCATATCATACCGCCGGGCAATTTCAAGCAGTCTGTCATACTGTTCATAAAGGGGATTTTCCCTGTCGTTACAGGCCATCCAGTTTGCCGTGATGGAACCGCCCCTGCTGACAATACCGAGAATGCGCCCCTCCTCATCAATACAGTCCACACTTCTTCTCGTCACACCACAGTGAACGGTGATAAAGTCAATACCGTCTTCCCCATTCTCCTCAATAACCCGAAACATGTCATCAGCGCTCATCTCTACAATAGCTTTCTTCTCATCCAGCATCTCCCCGGCAGCCTGATAAATGGGAACCGTCCCGATAGCAAGGGACGAGGCCCCGATAATCGCTTTCCTGATCGCCCTAATATCACCACCCGTGGAGAGATCCATGATTGTATCCGCCCCTGCGGCGATGGTTATTCTCACCTTTTCCAGCTCCAGGTCGAGATCCGCATGATCCTTCGATGTTCCGATGTTGGCGTTGATCTTTGTCCGGAGTCCCCTGCCGATAGCAAGAGGCAGGATAGAGGTGTGTTTTTTGTTTCTCACAACCACGATGTTGCCCTCCTCAACACCCCTGCGGATGAATTCGGGGGATACCCCTTCTCTTTCGGCACATACCTCCATTTCGTAAGAGACCACGCCTTTTCGAGCCGCTTCTATTTGTGTCATTTTTAAACTCCTTATTTTAGAATCTAATCCACCCCTTTTATAAAATCAAGCGTAAATCTCTTATCTCAGCGCTTTGACACCCAGCGCTTTGTACTTGACAAAAGTCTTAAATCTACGATAACTACTCAGGACACAGGACAATACAAATTTAACAATAGGAAGCATCTATGAAAAAAAGAATAATTATTTTCCTGATCGCCCTCTCTGTGATGGCGCCACTCAGGCTTGCCCAAGGCCTGCCAAAAACGGAAGCAGTCAGTGAGGCATTCGAGCTTTATCAGCAGGGGCAGGAGGCGTCAGGATTTGGAATGTACGAGGAAGCCCTCTCCTATTTTAAAAAATCTCTTAAGATAAACCGAAGATTAAATATCCTATGTGGTATTTCTGCCAATTTGAATGAAATCGGTATGGCTTACGACTCCCTTGGCCAGTATGATAAAGCGCTCTCTCACTACAAAGAGGCGCTCAAGATAGACAGGAAACTCAATATCCCCCGGGATATAGCCATAGAGCTGAACAATGCCGCTGTAACTTACGAATCACTCGGTCAATACGACAGGGCACTAAAATACCATCAAGAAGTGCTGAAGATAAGAAGACAACTCAATATCCCCCGGGATATAGCCCAAAGCCTCAGTAACATAGCCCTTGTTCACGTCTGGCTCGGTCAGTATGATAAGGCACTCTCTCACTATGAAGAGGCGCTCAAGATAGACAGGGAACTCAATCAGGGAATAGTAATAGGTCTGGAGGACATCGGCAGTTTTTATGGCACCCTCGGCCAGTATGATAAGGCGCTCGCCTCCTACGAAGAGGCGCTCAAGATAGAGAGAGAGCAAAATTTTCCTCCCGAATCAATAAACACAACCCTGAATAATGTCGGTTTCATTTACCTGGCCCAGAAGAAATATGGAGAGTTGGAGAAAAGATTCCTTGATGCCGGAAAAGAGGGGGAAAAGAAAGATTATAAAGATATAAAAAACACCCCTCTCATAGAGTTTTTCCTTGCCACCGGAAGGCATGGTGAGGCGCTCAAAATACTTAAGAAAATAACCCTTGGAGAGAATATGGATGTCTTCTCCCGCATACAGTTCCATTTGCAGCATGGCCTCGCCTTAAGGGGGAACGGGATGCTGGAAGAGGCTTCATCGGAACTCGAGAAAGCGGTCTCCCTTGCCGAGGAGCCAGGACGGAAGGCAAGGGAAAAGACAGGCCTGGGGGAGACAATCCTCGGTAGTAGTAGTATCCGTGCATATAGGGCGCTGGCGGCAACCCTTTCCGAAAGGACAATCCGGGGTGAAAAGACCGACGAGAAATTCATTTCTTACGGTAAAGATCTGGCATCGAATGCCTTTTATTTCGCCGAGGCTACAAAGGCAAGGACATTCCTCGAGGCAATGGCAAACTCTGCAAAGGGATATTCCGGGAGAGAACTTCCCCTTAAGATAAGGAAAGAAGAAGGAGATATCCTTAATCAGCTTTCTGCCATAGAAAACCGGTGGGAGGAAACATATCTAAAAAATGAAGAGGCATTTAAGAGGATGGTTAAAAGAAAAGAGAACCTCAGAAAAAAGCTCGCCTCCCTTGTCTCCATTTTAAGAGAAAAATACCCTGTGTATGCTGCCCTCAATTATCCGCAACCTGTCCTACCAGAGAGACTGCCCTTAAAGGATAATGAGGTCCTCCTGGAGTATGCCCTTGGCAGCGATGCAGGTTATATCTTCAAGGTAAGCAAGGCTGGTGTGGAGAAGATTATCAGGATTCGGGAAGGAAAAGAGGAGATAGAAAGGCAGGTCTCAGAAGTTGTCCTCCCCTTGCATGATCTTAATACGAAAGATAATTTTTCGCTGACTTCCGGCAATAAACTGTATAAACTGCTGTTGGAGGAGGCATTAAGAGGGCTGCCTCCGGATAAAGATATTATTATCATTATCCCTGATGGCATCCTCGGGCTGCTTCCCTTTGAGGCACTCTTGGCAACACCTGGAAAGGACGTAAAAGATGCAGTATTTGTGGGAGACAGGTGGAAGATAAGCTACTATCAATCTGCCTCCGTACTGGCATTGAACAGAACCCTCAAATAACTTTGAAAGACCTTCTGTGAATCTTGCAGCAACCGTATTCCCTGATTGCTTTCCGATGTTCCGCCGTACCATACCCTTTGTTGCGTAAAAAATTATACTGGGGAAATTGACGATGATACGCTTTTCCTTTGTCGAACTTGAAGAAGATGTTCATCCAGTAAGTGACCCTGTTTATGACTGCTCTGCCGTTGAGTAATTCCACCGCCTTGCTGATGGCTTCCGGATCGTCCACATCCACAAAGGCGTTGTCATGGCGGCGGTAATGAACGCCCTGCTTGTCTAATTGGACCTGAATAGCGTTGTGGCCGTTGAAATAGAATTCGCACTGGAAGGGCAGATACGATGAGATTTTCAGATAGCATGGTCCTCCCAGAAGCTGGTCGTGGAAGTAGATGTAGTACTGCTTCACCGGTTTCCGGCAATCGTAGAGTTTTTCATATGTTCCCCCGTTTTGGGAGGTGAGTTCTCGGCATGCAAAGGTTCTTACCTGTTCTTTATCTGTCAGGATGCAATACAGGCGATCCCCTTTGCCAGCGTCATGCCGGGCGTATTTCTCCTGGACGAAATTCTGCTTGGCGCCGTCTTTCCCACCGCCCATGGGTGACTATTCAGCCACTAAGACACCAAGACACTAAGATCATATAATTATTCTTTGAATACCCTTCTTGATGAGGGACACATTAAAATTAATAAGAAAACCAGGGCGCTTACCAGTCAATTTCATAAGGCTAAGTATCTGTGCTTCCCACACAGGGTTCATCTCGTCCACTGCTTTCAGTTCACAAATAATTAGCTCTTCCACCAAAACATCTAAGCGTAAGCCTTCGTCAAAGACTATCCCATCATATACAATGGGGACATCTGCCTGCCTTTGATATTTTAATCCTCGTTTAGAAAGCTCATGACAGAAACAGACTTCATAAACTCTCTCAAGCAAACCCGGTCCAAGTATTTTATGTACGGTGTATGCCGCATCTACTATTTTTCTTGCAATGCCTTCTTCCTTTTCAGACAAAGTGGAAAAACTCATATCTATCCTTCGTGTCTTAGTGCCTTGGTGGCTACCTGAACAGTTACGCATGGAAAAGCTATGCCTGCCGCGGCAAGCTCCCTGGCTCGGCGACTGTTGCGTTGAAACGATACGTTACCTGATGCGATCCAAACATAAGGGATGTTTCTCTCCGTATTCAGCATCCTCAAGCAGCAACGACTTTTGACACAATATCAGCTACACGGCCGCTGAATTCACTAAGCCCTCCCCAGCCCGCTTCTGTTGCTTCCGTCGAACCGGGGTCAAGGTTGGAAATATCCCTTGTGCTGCCGGTTTCCCGGTCGAAGTAGTACACGCGTGCACTTTTCTTTAATACTTTATCCGCCATTGTTTTCATGGGCAAACTTTCTTTTATGCCAAACAGATCGAGAATCCGGTCAGCGGGCGCCTGATGTTCCCTGATCACCTTCAATGCCCACACCACATCGAGAACATGCGGCGAATGCGTTGAGAGGCAAACTCTGTAATCTCTTGCCAGAAGATCAAGGATGAGCAATAAAACGGCAGAAATTGCGGTGGGATGCAATCCTGCTTCCGGTTCTTCTATAACTACCCATTTAATATCTTGACGGCGGGGAGCTTTGCTGGGGGGTAGCAGCCAATAGATCCCCATCAACAACGGTACAAATTCCCTTTGACCTGCCGACCAGACCATGAAGGGCAATGTGGCTTCAGAATCATCTTGCTTCAATACCAGTCTTTTCTGAGCGCCGTAGGTGTCAATTTTTAAACCAAAACCATGAAAAATTGTCTTATTCAGAATCTGGCGAAGTTCGATCTTTAGTCGGCGTGTTTGGGGGAAAATAGCGCCTTCTTTGCCGCCTAATCCGGCATCCATCAATAAACGAACTTTATCGCTGAAATTGCGCACCGAAAAAGGATCTCCCGGACCATAATCAGAAAAGGGCCGCGGCCAACCCCGCCCTAATGTCAGCACCCGTTGGGCTGGTATATATAGAACAGTGATTCCCCCTTTTTCTTTTTTCTTGGTTTTATCAACGTAATGATATCAACCGGTTTGCCCTGATAAATGATGGCGCTTTTATTGTCCCCGCTTCTCCAAATATCCCTCATTCCTTCGCCCAGATAGATATCCATGAACTTGCCGATGTCCCCATTCCAGGAGAGCCCATTTTTCCGTAACTCCTTTAGCTCTCACCTTATATTTCATTACTTCCCCAAATCTCCCTCAATTTTGCCTTGATCTTCCCCTCGAAAATCGCCATCAACTTCCGGTTCGCTTCCACCAGCGCCCGCTCGGCCTCCAATTCCGCCACGATCCGCTCCTGCTCCTCCAGCGGCGGGAGGGGGATTTCCTTGTCGTAGGCATCATTTCTGTTCAACCCTGGGACACCAGCGCCGCCACGCAATTCCGTCAGCCGCAGGTTCTGCAAGATGTAATATAGATATCGAAGCAATACGCCTTTCTGTTTGATGGCGACATAGTAAGTCGTGTCGATTGGAGTGCAGTCATTCTCAATCCAAGTAACTTCGCCTGCATATCCCTTCCGCCCGACTATAATCGATGGGCCCTTAACGGTGAATTCGTTGTGGAAACCTGCAATTCCGTTGGAACCAACAACTGGAAATGGACCAGAAACCCTGCTTCTCTCCGGCAAGCTACTCCCATATTCGAGACTACACACCTCCCCCAACTTCATCATCGGCCACTGACTTCGGACGGCGGCGGTCTCGCGATAGCGGTCACCGGAGAGGTTGATGTCGCCGGATTCAAGAAGGCGTCTGCGGCTGACGGGAATCCATGGAGGGACGCGCTCCGTCGCGTCCGTTGTCTCTTCATCCCGGCCACGACAGAGCGTGGCCCTCCAGTCGTTCAACACTTTCAGCGCCTCCGGCAGGTCGTTCTTTCCGTTCGGCCTCATCTGAGCGCCAAGATCAAATCCATCGCTCTCCACCTTTACAAACAGCAACTCATCCGTCCGCCGGGCCAGGTTCCGGTCCAGAAACAGGATGCTGGTTTTGACGCCGCTGTAAGGGTTGAAGACGCCGGCGGGCAGACTGACCACGGCCCAGAGATAGTTCTCGACGAGCATCTTCCGCAGGGCCTTGGCAGAAGACACGGTTGGTCTCGTCCGAAAAAAACTTCTTTTCAAAGTCCTTGCCGAAAAAGGTCTGCTCGACCAATTCCCCGTCTTCGTTCTTCTGCATGACGGAATAGCCTTCTTCAGCCGGCAATTCCGTGGTGATTTCCGTCCGCGCGTCTACGACAACCGGATTGAGCAGGTACCCTTCGCGCACGCCCTCAATAATGAATAATCCCGCCGCCTCATCTCCTCCGGCGACAACCGCCGCTCCCCTGCCGCTTCGATGAGAGCGGAAATTTTGCATACTTTATATACTAAAGTCTTTGCCTAAAGGCGAGAGTTTTTCTCCCCTTAGAATGACAAGGGGAGGGCCACGCTCCGTCGTGGCAGGAAAGAATCGCTCAACTTGGGAAAAAATGTATTGACAAACACAGAGAAAAAAAAATAAAAAAGAGCAGGAAGGATTTAGCTTCTCGCATATATCTGACATGGAAAGGAGGGTACCAGGAAGAGGTAAGCTTTTTCTTGGGGACGATGATGATGACAACAGAGTTAAAAAGGACAGGGCTTGCAGGGGTAGAAGAACTGTATCAGAGGCGTGGGCAGAGAGCGAGAGAACTGAGCGAACAGGGCGCAAAGGTAATCGGCTACTTTTGCTGCTACGTTCCGGTAGAGTTCTTCACTGCTTTGGAGATGCTGCCTTACAGGATTCAGGGGGGAGTGAACGAACCCATCACTGAGGCCGATGCGTACCTGGAGACAATTATGTGTCCTTTCATCCGGAGCGCCTTCGACCTGGCGCTAAAGAACAGGTATGATTTCCTCGATGGGTTGGTGGTTCCACATACATGTGATACCGTGCAGAGGATCTATGATATCTGGAAGTATTATCGTAAGCCTGCTTACTCCCACTTCATCAATGTCCCTCACATGCTCCAGCCTTCCTCCTATGAGTTTTTTAAACAGGAGTTGTTAACCTTCCGCAAGTCTCTGGAGGAGTTTGCCGGCAGGAAGATGACGGATGAAGCCCTGACTAAGGCTGTCCGGCTTCATAACGAAAACAGGGCCTTAGTACGACAGCTGTACGATCTGAGAAAGCCGGATCCTCCTCTAACTTCAGGGGTGGAGATTCTGAAGACAATGGTGACAGGGATGGGCCTTCCCGTTCTCGAGTATAACGAATTGCTGCGCAGCGTGATCAGGGAGATCAGAGAACGCGGCGGCGGTCCCGGGAAGAAACCGGCGCGGATCCTTATTTACGGCAGCGTCATTGATGATATCTCCTTTATCCAACTGATCGAGGATAGCGGAGCTAATGTAGTGATGGACGACCTCTCTACGGGGCTCAGAGGTTTCTGGCACGATGTGGAACCGACACCGGATCCCCTGGATGGCATTGTCAATCGCTATCTGGACAAGATATACTGTCCCCGCACCTATCGCCCTCAGGCCGAGACACAGGAGAAGGACCTGGATAACAGGTTCGGGTATGTTTACAAATCTGCCGCCGATTTTCAGGTAAACGGGGTAATACTTTACGTGATAAGATTTTGTGATACCTACGAGCTTGATGCCCCTGATTTCAAGAGCTACTTCCAGAAAAAGGGGTTCCCCGTCCTCTATCTGGAAGACGACTATAGCGCCGGCACTCTTGGTCAACTAAAGACGAGGGTCCAGGCGTTCATCGAGATGATCGCTTAAAGGCGGGGAGGATGGGTTCCGGGGGAGATGGCTTTCCTTAAGGGAAGCGGAGATGTCGAGGAGAATAATCTTTCGAGGGAGGTTCTTGTAATGTCGGAAAAACCAGCAGAAAAAACCACGTCAACAAAGGCTACCGAAACGGTGAAGAAGGTACGGGCGATAGTAAGGGGCCTCTATCAGAATGCCCGTGAGGCAAAGGAAAAGGGGCAGTTTACCGCCTACACGATGACCGCCTGTCAGTATGAAGAGATACTTAACGCGATGGATATTGTCCCCGTCTGGACAGAGAACTATGCCGGCCTTACCGCCGCCAAGCGGGATGCGGAAAGATTCGTATTGAAAGCGGAAGCGGAAGGATATTCCAATGTTATCTGCGGCTATGTGAGAGTGGGACTGGGCTTTGACGCCCTGCGGAAGGAAATGGGAAAGACTCCGGAGAACGCCCCCGATGGCGGCATGGTCATGCCCGATTTGCTGCTCGGCTGCGGTTCTGCTTGTGATCCCCGCTTCAAGTGGTATCAGGCCCTGGGGCGTTATATGAATGTCCCCACCTACAGTTTTGACGTCATCTGGCCCCCCGTTGATGCCGATCTTGATGAGGTAAGGAACTACTATATCAGGTATCAGAGAGAGCAGCTCCAGGGACTGGTGGACTTCCTGGAACGTCAGACAAAGAAAAAACTGAGTCATGACCGTCTCTGGGAGGCCATCTCACGGAGCAATGCCACATGGCGAAAGTGGTGGGAAGTTGATCAACTGCGAAAGGCCATCCCCTCACCCATGCCCACGGAAGACCACTACAACGCTATGGTTCCCGGTTTCTACTGCTGCGGCACGCAACTGGCGGTGGACTTCTATGAGGAACTCTACAACGAGGTAAAGCAGAGAGTGGACAACAATATAGGGGTGGTCCCGGAGGAGAAGTACCGGCTCCTGTTCGGCGGCGGTCTTCCCCCCTGGCATACCATGTGGATCTTCAACTACTTTGAGACGTTGGGGGCGGTATTTGTCATGGAGAATGCCTATCGGATCTACGATCCCGTGGAGGTGCCTTCCCATGTCAAGGACCCCCTGGATTACCTTGCCTGGAGGACTTTCCTGCGCTGGACTCAGAGGTATGATATGGCGAAGAAGAGAAGCGGCATAGCAACGGTAGAGCGTCTTCTCGAATACATAGAGGACTACAGGATAGACGGGGTGGTAACCCATGCCACCAAGTCATGCCGTGCCACAACGGTGGGGCAGATTGACTGGCTGCATAGATTGAATGAATATACAAATATCCCCTCGATGCAACTGATCAGTGATATCATTGACGTCCGTGACTACTCGGAAGCCCAGTGGAAGGCACAGATAGATGCCTTTGTAGAGGCAGTGGAGGCGCATAAGAGACGAACTGCACGTTAGGCAGGACGAACCGCTCGGCAACTCAATCAGGAGTTCCTCGGTGTCTACTTTCAAGGTCTTGACGATGCCACCACATTCCAATTGGCGGAGAGAGGGGGATTCGAACCCCCGGTACACCTTTTAGGGCGTACAATCGCTTAGCAGGCGATCGCTTTCGGCCTCTCAGCCATCTCTCCGCTATAATGTGAAAGCAGTGGTCGGTAAATAAAGATTCTTTTTTAGGTTGATAGGATAATAACAAATCTTTCCCTTGACGGCAAATTCTTTTTACGTAACTACTCAGGAGTCAAAATGGAAACAAGGGAAGAACGGAATAAACAGTTAGAGAAGGATGATAAGAAATATCTCTGGCACCCCTTTACCCAGATGCAGGATTACATAAGGGAAAAACCGCTCATCATTGAAGAGGGGAGAGGATGTATCTTAAAGGATATTTATGGAAATGAATATTTAGACGGAGTTTCCTCCCTCTGGACAAATGTACACGGCCATGGGAAGGAAAAGCTGGATCGTGCTATTAAAAGACAACTGGAAAAGGTTGCCCATTCAACTCTGCTTGGACTATCCAACATTCCCGCCATCAAATGCGCTAAAAAACTGATAGAAATTGCCCCGAAGGGACTGACCAGGGTGTTTTATTCCGACAATGGTTCCACCGCTGTGGAAATAGCCCTTAAGATGGCCTTCCAGTATCAACAACAGGCACCGGATGGAGATCCCCGTAAGATAAAATTTATTTCCCTGAAGAATGCGTATCACGGAGATACTATCGGTGCGGTAAGTGTCGGGGGTATTGATCTCTTTCACGCTACTTATAGAACTCTACTCTTTGAATCATTAAAGGCTGAGTCGCCGTACTGTTACCGCTGCACCTTTGGAAAAACTTATCCTTCCTGTGATTTAGAATGCTTAAAGCAGATGGAAGAACTTATGAAATCCCATGCACATGAGGTGGCGGCTCTAATAATTGAGCCTCTGGTTCAGGGGGCAGCGGGGATGTTGGTTCAGCCCCCTAACTACTTGAAAAAGGTCAGGGAACTTTGCACAAGATACAATATCATTATGATTGCCGATGAGGTTGCGGTAGGGTTCGGCAAAACGGGTAGGATGTTTGCCTGTGAGCATGAGGATGTGGTTCCTGACATCATGGCGCTTGCCAAAGGTCTTTCAGGAGGGTACCTCCCTCTGGCGGCCACGCTTACGAGCGAGAAAATCTATGAGGGATTCCTTGGTGAATACGAAGAGTTTAAAACTTTCTTTCATGGACACACCTACACGGGAAACCCTCTGGCCTGCGCAGTAGCCATTGCCAATATCGAGGTTTTTGAAAAGGAACGTGTCATCGTCAAGCTTCAGGGTAAGATTGAATATTTCAGAGAAAGGTTGCAACCCTTTGCCTTCCTTGCCCATGTCGGGGAGGTACGACAGTGTGGATTCATGGTCGGCATAGAACTGGTGGCCGATAAGGAGTCAAGGGAACCCTTCCCCCTTAAGGTCAAGACCGGTCACCATGTGATATTAGAGGCAAGAAGGCGCGGCCTCATCATCAGACCCTTGGGCGATGTGATTGTCCTTATGCCTCCGCTCGGGATTACCACAGATGAAATTGACAGGCTATGTGAGATTGTATACAAATCAGTCCGAATGGTTACGGAAAAAGATTAAATATGGTTATTGATGTCCATGTGCACATCTGCCCTCCCGAGGTGAGGGAAGGGAGGGAGAAATTTCTCGATGGCGAGGCGGAGTTTACCGCTCTATATAAAGAGCGGCAGGCCAGGCTTGCAGGCGCGGGAGAGGTCGTCGCCATGATGGACAGGGAAGGTGTTGATAAGGCCGTTGTCTTCGGTTTTCCCTGGAACCACGAGGAATTTCTAAAATTTAACAACGACTACGTGTTACAGGCCGCCGCCCGTTTTCAGGGACGTCTTATCCCCTTCGTTTGCGTAAAAGCGGAGCACCCCGGAGCACCCTCGGAAATTGAACGATGCCTCGGGGCAGGGGCCAGGGGGATAGGCGAGCTGGCCTTTTACACGAACGGGTTGGATGAGGCAGCGGTAAAGGCATTAAAGCCTGTAACCGATATTTCTCATGAAGCGCAATGTCCGATACTGTTGCACACCAATGAGCCTGTCGGCCGCCACTATCCGGGCAAAAGCCCCATGACCCTTGCCCAGCTTTACCGGCTCCTGAAAATATACGATAAAACCACCTGGATTTTGGCTCACCTGGGTGGTGGCCTGCCCTTCTATTGCTACATGAAGAAGGAGGTACGGGATGTACTATCCAGTTGCTGGTTTGACACGGCGGCTCTCCCTTATCTGTATCGCCCTGAGGTATTAAAAATTTTTGCGGATGCCATAGGGCCGGAGAAGCTGTTGTTCGGTTCAGACTTTCCTCTCATCCACTTTTCAAGATACAAAAACGAATTCTTACAGGCGGGATTAAACAAGGAAGAGATAGAGATGATCCTGGGCAAGAATGCCCAATCATTATTATCAATATAGGGGGCAGGGGGGTATAACATATGACCGTTCGTACTCGCCTGATGATCGTTACCATTTTCGGACTGGCTGTTACTATGGCCGTTTGGGGTTGGATCCAGCTAAGGGCGTTGGACGATATATTGACTGAACAGCAGGTCAAGAGGCTCGATGATGTTGCCGAAACAGTCGGCACGTACTATCAACACTTTCCTACCCGTCGTGGTTTGTCAGCCCTGGATATCGCTTTAAAAGAACAGGTACAGACGGATATCCGTTTAGCCAGAATAGATATTTTTTCCGTTGTCAACGGTGATATCGAGTATATCGCCGGCGCCAATCGTGTTCCATATAACTGGTCCGAGACTTTAGTGGGTTCGGTTGCTGAGAAACTAAGAACCCGGTATATTAAATTAAATACTGAGGGCGGTCCGGCGCTGGGACTGTTATATCCTGCGATCCTATCAGGAAAAGATAAGAAAAATCGAGTGGTCATTGGCGTGATTGCCTTTTCTCAGTCTCATGCAGAGATTTTAACCCGCGCTCAGCGCCTGCTCATGGTAAGTAGTGGAGGACTTTTATTCGTCATTTTGCTTGTTTTGTTCATAAGTTACGGCTGGATTATCGGACGTCCCCTGAGAGGCATCATTGGCGCAATTGACGAATTCCAGACAGGAAAGTATGACAGGCGGATTCGCCTGGCCCGGAGGGACGAATGGGGACATCTGGCGGACCATTTCAATTCGATGGCCGATAAAATTGAACAGGTGCTTGCCCGGGATCAGGAACTTAACCTTTCCCTGGAAGAAAGGGTACAGGAAGCCACCCATAATGTCGTTCAGTTACAAAAGGAGGTCAACCAGCTCCAGCAGCTTACAGCCCTTGGATATTTAACGGCTACCCTGGCGCACGATCTTGGCACACCCCTTCATTCCATTGCCGGAATGGCGAGGCTCCTGTTAGAGAGCGATGAATGGCCGCCTGATGTAGGTCGTAAATTGGAACTTATTGTTCGGCAGACACAGCGGTTGGACACGGTGATCCAGAATGTACGCCGTGCCACGCGTCTGCCGGAACCGCATTTCGAAACCATCTCTATTTCCGAACTCTTAAATGAGACCCTGCCTCTCGTTGAACCTCTGATACAGAAGTCAGGTATCTGTCTCAGAGTAGATGTGGAGGCAGACATTCCCCTTCTCTACGTGGACCGGTATCGTTTCCAGATAGCCATGTTAAATCTTATTGAGAATGCAGTGGAAGCGCTACCACAGGAAGGAGAAATAACTGTTTCCGCCTCCGCCCTGCCAGGCGGCAGGTTCATTGCCATCTCTGTTCAGGATAATGGTCCCGGTATCCCTTTCGAATTGATAGAAAAAGTCCGCGAGCCCTTTTTCAGTACTCATAGCGATGAGGGGATGCGCGGCCTGGGACTGGCCATAGTAGAGGGCATTGTCAAGGTACACGGCGGCTGTCTTGAGATAAAGCACCATCCCGATAAAGGTGCAGAAGTTATTCTCTATTTTCCCGCGTAAAAAGAGACGATGGCAAAATGATCCACATCCGAAAATCATCCCGGCCGGAGCCCTTCCATATTCGGATTTATAACGCACTAAGACTTCCACTCAAAAAATACTTGTACCATTTGAAAAAAGGGTGTTGAATATAAGTTTTGACTTCAAGTTCGCAATAAATATACTGTATTGCCATCAATTTGGCGATACCTTGGGGAAGGGGCCAGATCATCATGGGAACGGAGAAGAGATACTGTTCGATATGTGCATGGCGGGAAAACTGCCAAAAAAGATTCAGTGTTTCAACAGATACGCAGGGTTTTGTACATTGCCCGGATTACACGAGGGATATTTCCATTAAGGATAGCGATATTGACAAGGTGGAGAAGAGATATTGTGACTGTCATTAAACATTAACTGTTGGTAATGTGTGCTCTCAATGGTTGGCCTTAGGGCCAACTTTTTTTCGTATGAAGGGGTAATTTGATTGGTAGCTTCCATGAAGAAGAGATTGACAGCATTACTGGAAAATGCTGTGAAGGACTGTGCCGCTAAGGGTTTACTCCCTCTCGGGGAGCTTCCCTTTGTAGAAGTTGATGCCGCTAAGAATCTTCTCCACGGAGACTATGCCTCCAATGTGGCGATGGTTCTGGCATCCCGTATCAGGGAGAATCCTCGCAAGGTTGCCGAAATCATTTCCCGTCATGTATGTGATCATGACAACATCCTTGAAAAGATAGAGATTGCCGGCCCCGGTTTTTTGAATTTTTTCATCAGGGAAGAGGCATGGGCGGCGATGCTTGAAGATGTAGATAAGTTGAGAGATTCCTACGGCGCCCCTAATTTGGGGGATGGCAGAGGAGTCCTGGTGGAATTTGTCAGCGCCAACCCGACGGGACCTCTCCATATCGGTCATGCGAGGGGGGCGGCGGTGGGGGATGTCATTGCCAATCTCCTTGCGGTGTCAGGCTTTTCTGTCTGTCGTGAATACTATATCAATGATGCGGGCAGCCAGATGAATAACCTGGGAAAGTCCGTCAAACTCCGTTATCTGGAGCTGTTGGGGGAGAAGGTTGAATTTCCCGAAGGCTGCTACCAGGGGGACTACATTGGGCAAATTGCCGCCGAGATTTTGAAAAGGGACGGAGATGCGTATCTTGCCATGGATGAGGAAGGGGTTATCCGTCTTTTTACCGATTATGCCGCCGATGTAATCATGAAAGAGATCAAGAAAGACTTGCATGCCTTTGGCGTGGTTTTCGACATTTACGTAAGCGAGAGAGAACTTTATAAAGATAACAGGGTTGCAAGATTGCTTGCCGAACTTGAGGAAAAAGGATTTATCTACCGCCAGGGAGAAACCCTCTGGTTTAAGACAACCGCTTTCGGGGATGAGAAAGACCGGGTTGTCATCAGGAAAAATGGTGAACCGACTTATTTTGCCGCCGACATTGCCTACCATCAAAACAAATACAGCCGGGGTTTCGATACGGTTATTGATATCTGGGGAGCGGATCATCATGGCTATATCCCACGGATGTATGCAGGCATTGCCGCCCTGGGGCGGGAGAAAGATTCTCTGAGGATTGTTCTGGTGCAATTGGTAAATCTGATGCGGGACGGCAAGCCTGTGGCCATGTCCACGCGGGCCGGCCAATTCGTGACCATAAAGGAAGTGGTGGATGAGGTGGGAAGGGATGCAGCAAGGTACAACTTTCTTATGAGGCGGTCGGACAGCCACCTTGATTTCGATCTGGAGCTGGCGAAGAAGCAATCCAATGAAAATCCCGTATACTATGTGCAGTACGCCCATGCACGGATTTGCAGCATCTTGAAGCGGGCCGGGGAACAGGGTTATAAAATTCCCGCTTATGAGGAGGCGGATTTGCATCTCCTGAAACTTCCCGAGGAGGTGGAGTTGATCAAAACTGTTACCCGTTTTCCCGAAGTGGTGGAGGGCGCTGCGGCGGCTATCGAGCCCCATCGTCTGACGTTTTACCTGAATGAGCTGGCCGCGACTTTTCACAGTTACTACAACAAAAACAGGGTGCTTTCTGAGGATGAGGGCCTCAGTAAGGCAAGACTGTTTCTGGTGGAGTCCGTCCGCACCGTATTGAGAAATACATTAAAATTGTTAGGTGTTTCCGCTCCGGAGGAGATGTAGAGCACATAGATAGGCGAAGGGTGGCGCTTATGACGTCCAGGAATTTACGAACCTTTGAATTTAAACTGGGTAAAAGGGGGTTAATTCTGTTTATTCTGGGGATGTCTCTTTTACTGTTTTCTGCATATTTATTGGGCGTGAAGGTGGGAGGAAATATTGATACCTATCCGGAGAAGCTCTCCCGGGGTATTCCTGATATAGTGAGAAAAAAGGTGGAGCCCTCTCCAGGTAAAGCAAAGACAGTGATGGCAGCGAGGGAAAAGGAGGAGGATAGTAATTTCGATCTTACCTTCTACGATACCCTGACCAGGAAAGGGGACGGACAAAAAGGGCCCGTCTTTGAGGAGGAGAAAAAGTTATCCGAAGAGGCAGCCGAAGAGCAACCTGTTCCTGGCGGGGAAGCTCAAGGTAAAAAAGGACATGCCGGAAAGAAGGCGTCCCCTGTGAAGGGGAAATATATTATCCAGGCGGCATCTTATAGAGAAAGAAAGAAGGCCGACAGGTTGTGTAAAAGATTAAAGGTCCTCGGATACAACCCGATGGTCGCAGCGACAGACTTGGCAGGATCGGGGAAGTGGTTTCGCGTCACCTTAGGGGGATTTGAAACCCGGGAGGAGGCCCGGGAAGTAGTGGATATTGTGTCTAAGAAGATCGGTGGAATGAATTGTATCGTTCGTTCTACGAATTAGTAACGTCCATTTGCAAGGTGAAAGAGGTATGTTTGAGAGTCTCACAGAAAGATTAGAAGGCATTTTTAAGAAGCTCAAAGGGAGAGGTTCCCTTGATGAGGAGAATATCGCCTCCGCCATGAAGGAGGTCCGGATGGCCCTTCTGGAGGCGGATGTCAATTTTAAAGTAGTCAAGGAGTTTATCGAGGATGTCAGGACAAGGGCATTAGGGAGGGAAGTCCTTGACAGCATTACCCCCGGTCAACAGGTGGTCAAGATTGTCCATGACAGGCTTGTTGAGCTGTTAGGGGGAACAAGCGGCCAGGTAATGTTCGGTGGCCGTTTCCCGGCGCCAATCATGCTGGTTGGTCTCCAGGGGTGCGGTAAGACAACGACAACCGTCAAGCTTGCCAATTATCTGATGAAGCAGGGGAAGAGGGTTTATCTTGTTCCTGCTGATGTATACAGGCCGGCGGCCATCAGGCAACTGTGGATCCTTGGTGAAAAGATCGGCGCGGGGATCTTTGACGCAAAGGATTTAAGAGATCCGGTGAGGATTTGTGTCCAGGCCATCGAAGAGGGGAGAAGAAATGGTTATGATATAGTCATCATTGATACGGCAGGAAGGCTGCACATCAACACGGAGATGATGGAAGAATTGGAAAAGATCAAAGTTGCGATTAATCCATCGGAGATTCTGCTTGTGTTGGATGCCATGACCGGTCAGGACGCGGTGAATATGGCGGGGAGATTCAATGAGCTTCTTGGTATAGATGGTGTGATCATGACCAAGATGGATGGTGATGCCCGTGGTGGCGCAGCCCTGTCGCTGAAGGCGGTAATCGGGAAACCTATCAAGTTTATAGGTGTAGGTGAGAAAATCGAAGCCCTCGATGTTTTTCACCCGGAACGTATGGCCTCAAGAATCCTCGGCATGGGTGATGTCCTGACCCTCGTCGAGAAGGCGCAGGCTACCGGCGATGAAAGGGCAGCACGGGAACTGGAAAAGAAAATCCGGAAAAATGATTTTACCTTAGAGGATTTCCAGAATCAGTTGGCCCAGCTCAGGAAAATGGGTCCTCTTCAGGATATTATCGGTATGATTCCAGGATTGGGCAAAATTAAGGCGCTCAAGAATGCGACCCCACAAGAGGGTGAACTGGTCAAGATCACGGCGATCATTGATTCGATGACGAGAAAGGAACGCCTGAATTATCAGATTATAGACGGCAAGAGGCGGCGGCGGATCGCCATGGGAAGTGGGACAACGGTTCAGGATGTCAACCGGCTATTAAAAAATTTTGTGGAAATGAAAAAAATCATGAAGAAGATGACAAAAAAGGGGGGGATGAGGTCATTGATAAGAGGTAATTTCCCCTTTTGAAAAGAGAAAAAGTATGTTAAGAGTTCAGCAGTCAGCAATTTCTTTAGAGGAGGTGATCAGGAGAGGGGATGGCAGTTAAAATAAGATTGACGCGGAGAGGGGGGAAAGGAAGGCCATTTTACAGAATTGTAGCGGCCGACTCCAGGTTCCCGAGAGACGGTAGATTTTTAGAGATACTGGGGAATTATGATCCTAAAAAAGCCCCGGCAGAAATTGTGCTGAAAGAGGATCGTATCACCGACTGGCTTCTTAAGGGAGCCCAGCCGACTTTGACAGTGTCGCAATTGCTGAAAAAGAAAGGAATCCAGATTCGGAGCACTGGTCGTGAGTGTTAAAGGTTTGTAACTACTCAGCAAAGTTCCGGGGTTCACGGTTCGAGGTTAGACGTGGATTCCCATTACTGGCTATCTCAAGAAATGTGAAGAGCGCAGGTTAACCAGCTGTGAACCGTGAACCTGACAACCTGAGTAGTTACGGTTTAACTTATTTAAGGAGTGGAGGTTGTGAAGATGAAAGAGTTGATCAAGTACATTGCTCAAGCGTTGGTGGATAATCCTGATATGGTTGATGTTTCCGAGGTGGTGGGCGAGCAGACTTCAGTAATTGAACTGAGAGTAGCGAAGGAAGACCTGGGTAAGGTTATCGGTAAACAGGGAAGGACCGCAAAAGCCATGAGGACCATTTTGAGTGCAGCTTCAACGAAGATACGTAAAAGAGCTGTTTTAGAGATCATTGAGTAAAGTTGTAGAAGACGATGATACACTTTGATATCCTTACAATTTTCCCTGAGATGTTTACATCCCCCTTTGGTTGCAGCCTCTTGAAGAGGGCCAGGGAGAAGGGATTGATAGACATTCGTTTTCATAATCTCCGCAGCTATGCCGTGGATAAGCACAGGATGACCGATGATGCCCCTTATGGTGGCGGTGGCGGGATGGTGATGAAGGTGGAGCCCATTGACAGGGCGCTGGCATGTGTAAAGAGGGACAGGTTTGAAATCTGTCCCCAAGAGCAGGCCCTAACCATCCTCCTGACACCACAGGGCGAAACCTTCAACCAGAGAACGGCGGAGGAACTGTCAGATTATTCCCAAATCGTGCTCATCTGCGGTCATTACGAGGGTGTAGACGAGAGGGTCGTAGCCCATCTGGTTGACAGGGAGATTTCTATTGGCGATTATGTCCTGACGGGAGGTGAATTATCGGCTATGGTTGTTATTGATGCCGTTTCCCGCCTGATTCCGGGTGTCCTGGGGAATGGTGAATCGGCTTCGTTTGATTCTTTTTCCACGGGACTTTTAGAACATCCCCATTATACACGTCCTTCTGAGTATCGGGGCTGGAAGGTTCCCGAGATACTGCTGTCTGGAAATCACCGGGGGATCCAGACATGGCGGCGCAGGGAATCGCTCAGGAGGACTCTTTGGCGGCGGCCTGACCTGCTTTCGAAGGCAAAGTTTTCAGAGGAAGATATAGAGGTATTAAAAGATATCAAAGTTGGAGGGACTTAAGGGGGGTTGTAGGATGAATCCTATCGAGATGCTTGAAAGAGAACAGATGAGGGGGGATATCCCTGATTTTAAAGCGGGTGATACCGTAAGGGTTTATGTGAGGATTATCGAGGGACAGAAGGAAAGGATCCAGATTTTTGAAGGTGTTATCATCCGCAAGAGGCGAGGTGAGAGCCGGGCCAGTTTTACGGTGAGAAAGATATCCTATGGTGTTGGTGTGGAAAGAACATTTCCCCTCCATTCGCCGGTAATAGACAGGATTGAGGTGGTGACAAGAGGCAGGGTAAGACGTTCCCGGTTATACTACCTGAGAAATCTAAGAGGTAAGAAAGCGCGCATCAAGGAGTTGTCGTCGTAAAAAAGGATTGAGGGGAAAATCATCAGTATGTGATGATGAATAGTTTTGAGCAACGTGCCTATCAGAAAGGTAATAGGTTTATCGCTGGTATTGATGAGGCAGGCAGGGGACCTCTGGCAGGTCCGGTGGTTGCGGCAGCCGTGGTACTCTCACCGGATTATGAAAATCCGGCGATCAACGATTCGAAACAGCTTTCACCTCAAAAGAGGGAAAGATTGTACGAAATTATCAAACATGATGCCCTCTCTATCGGTATTGGTGTTGTTGAATCATCTGTCATTGATGCGGTGAATATCCTTAAGGCCACACTGATGGCAATGAAGGAGGCTGTCCTGGAGCTTACCATTCCCATAGATTATCTCCTTATTGATGGTAAACATCGCGTCGCTGTTAATATACAACAGGAAACCATTGTCAGGGGTGACTGCCGGAGTATCTCTGTGGCCTCTGCATCCATCGTTGCCAAGGTGTCGAGAGATAGGATCATGGAGATATATCATCGTCAATTCCCCCAGTATAATTTTTTACGCAACAAAGGGTATGGTACGGAGGAACACCGGGAAGCAATCAGGAAATACGGCTGCTGCAAGATTCACAGAAGGTCTTTCAACATTAAAGGTATCAGGGCCCCGCAAATGACTTACCCCCTGTTTTCCTGATGCCCTGAGGGCTTATTCCCTTTCTCCGTGCAGGATGAAGGGTGCCCAGAGGGTTCAGGGTCAGGTTAAACTTACACTTATTACATTTGGCTAAAAATAGTTACAGCCAAATCCCTCAGATTTTTATCCGAACTTACCTGCCTGAAGGCGTTGTTCACAAGCTGCGGACTCACTCCATATAACATATATAACATATAAAGCATATAAAGGGGTCAAATCTTTACTGTTGACATTTGGACATTTGATCCAGTTTATTTTGCATACCACCTAACCCTACAACGTTAGTTAGTAAATTATTTTCTTGCAATTTACAATAAGGTCTGCCATACTACGAAACAAACCTTTAAAAAAGGAGGCAGGCCATGTTACCAGCCATTCGAAGCGACGAACACGTT
>Ga0210016_1000987_pt1 | contig 26156 bp, 31 predicted proteins | sample CryGeyCG2014_300_FD_185454 | JGI IMG/M metagenome (GOLD analysis project Ga0210016, IMG submission 185454) | Groundwater microbial communities from aquifer - Crystal Geyser CG02_land_8/20/14_3.00 (SPAdes) (version 2) | ecosystem: Environmental > Aquatic > Deep subsurface > Groundwater | place...
TGATCCCTACCGAAGACATTGCCGGCAGCAGAAGAGACAGGCAGAGGGCCATTACCGTGATCCTGACAGGCAGGATTAAACTCTGGAAGTATGATGCAGGTGGCAGCCCGGGACCATGGAAGTAAAATGAGAGGTCAGGAATCAGTGGAAATGGGGTCTGACCCGACATTTGAGTTATATTGCTACGGGTCTGACCCCAGCTGAGGTAAACAATGATCAAAAGCCATTTTTCAAATGAAAAGGGCTTTACCCTGCTTGAGATATTGATAGCAATAACAATCCTATCTGTAGGCCTGCTCGCCCTGGCAGAGATGACAGTATATGTAATAAGGAGCAATGCCGTTGGGAATAAGATTACCAAGGCAACGGTCTTGGCTCAGGATAAGTTAGAGGGTATTAAGAGACTGGGTTATTCTGGCATCTCTGCGACAGACAATACAGTTACCGAAGCCTACAATTCTATATATGCAGATATTAACGCAAACGGCAGTTATGATTCGGGGATAGATGTAAATTATTACGGATATAAGAGAGAAACCTCAATACAAGTTTACCCTACCAACCCGATAAAGGACACGAAGAAGGTTACCGTCAAAGTTTATTGGGATTCCGACAATCGTTCAGTTTCGTTGTCGACTATGATAGGAAAGTGATATATAATGCTCGACTACTTCAAAAAAATAATTTATATGAACAAGAATGAGCTGGGCTTTACTTTGATAGAGATTATGATTGCCCTTGCAATAGCAGGCATCCTTCTAGTCTCAATATACAACCTGTACATATCTCAGAGCAGGACGTACACGGTACAGGAACAGGTTTCAGATATGCAGCAGAATGCCAGGATCGCTATGGATATTGTATCAAGGCACATCCGTATGGCAGGGTTTGGTCAGCCAAGCTGGACAACGATTAACGGTACTTCAGGCATTACTTACGAAGGCATAAATGTCACAGACGGTGGCACAGGAAACCCAGACACCCTTACTATCGTTGGATGCATTGATCCTCCGCCTGGCAAACTGGCATCAGCCGCTGCTGCAAGCAGTACCACCATTACCCTCCAATCATCTGATGAGGCAAATAAGTTTAATACTCCAACCAAGAGCGACATCTTCATAGGAGAACTTGAAAATGCCAAGGTGACTGGTGTTTCGGGGGCAAATTTGACCATTGATACGGACACGGTTCAGAGTGGAAATCAGGGGCTTGCAAATGGATATCCGGCAGGCACCAATGTCTACCTGGTCAAGAGGGTTACATATACAATTGGCAGTACATCCCTGAGAAGGAACGAGAATGCAGGAGGTGGTAATGACGAGATTGCGGTAAATATCGAGGACTTACAGGTGAAGGTGCCCTACGTAGAACCCACAGTAAATCTTTCTATAACCGCCAGAACAAGAAACAAAGACCCTGATTATACCGGTGATGGCTATCATCGCATGACACTAACCTCGGATATAATAGCAAGAAATCTGGAGTAAGGGTAATAGGAGGTCGTAACCATGAAGAGAATCCCTTTGGTATTGAAAGACGAAAAGGGAATAGCGCTGGTTGTAGCCCTTTTATTTTTGACGCTTTTATCACTCCTTGGGATTGCAGGAATCATTACGTCTAGCACGGACACAAAGATAGCAGGCAACACCCTTTCCAGCACAAAGGCCCTGTATATTGCAGAGGCAGGGCTGACAAGAGCTGAGGCTGAGCTGATCAATGATCTGAATAACGATCAGAATATTGCCAACTCTAGTTTTATAGCAACATCAGGCACCATAACCATAACACCCAGTTCCACTGCCTTTTATATATTCAGCAACATTTCATTCGGCGCAGGCTCCTATACTATCCAGTTTAAGAACTACGGGACTGCACCTAATTATGAATCGGCAATTGTCCTTGTCAGGTCCACCGGAACAGGCCCAAACTCATCTACAGTGACACTGGAAAGATACCTTTCGGCTGAGAACATCTCACCCTGGAATAATGCAGTATTTGCCGGTGCTGGTGCTGCTGGTGCAACAATAAATGGGAATGCTGATATAAGGGGCTCTGTTCATATATTAGGGACAGGATTAACCTCTACAGATTTTGCTGTCAGTATGTCAGGTGGCGCTCTTATTGGGAATAATTATAATGGTATGGATGCATCATTAAGGGCATTGATACCATCCATTGGTGCTACAGAAGACCTTGAAGCAAAGTTGAGGGTCAAGCAAGGAAAAGTAGGGCTGAGCGGCACAGCACAGGTAGGAAAATCAGAAACAACATCAACCAATAAAGATACTGTAGGTGGGGTATATGTAACAGATGGTTATGGTGGCACTGCTGGAGCATCAAATGTCTATTCAGACAATGGAACAAGCAATGCCTACGATCTGGGGGATAAAGTAACATTTCCATCATTGAATAATCCATATACAGATCCGACCACAGGGACTAATTATAGTACCTATGCCGCTTTTCTAACAGCAAACGCCTATATTTATAGTGGAGATTTAAATATAAGCGATGATACACCAACTTTTACAATAGGGAATGCCAACGGTTCGATAACATGGGATAAGAGTGCTGCCACTTTAACAATTTCAGGGCTGGTTAAGGCTGGCAACATAGATTTAGCGAAAAAGGGTAAAGTAGTAACCTATGCTGGCAAAGGGACGCTCTATTCAACAGGAAATATTAAAATCCATGATAACCTGCTTCCCTCTTCCGGTTTCCCAGCAACAAATGCCATTGGACTTATAGCCACACAGGACATAGAAATAGCTACAGTACCTGGAGAATCCCATACTAAAGCTGCTGGCGCCTTTTATGCTGAAGGCAAGATAAAGTCAGGAATGCAGAATAAGATATTAGGGACGTTTGTATCAAATTATTTTGATATGGGCAGTCAGGTGCCAAAAATCTATCAGGTTCCCTCATTGGCGACCAATCTCCCTCCGGGAATGCCTGGTGCCACTCCGGTCTGGGTTTTTACTAAAAAGACATGGCGGGAGATAACTAAGGATTAGTAATTGTTGCCGAACCCTTTTCATCAGCACAAGGTGAACCATGTGGAACTATCGAGTTGTACGGAAAAGGAATGTGTACATTGATCCCAGAGATCAGAGAGAAAGAGTAGATTACACCTATGCCATACATGAGGCATACTACGACAAGAACGGACATGTCGGAGCCATCACCCAAGATCCAGTGGAGCCCTTTGGAGAGAATATAGAAGAGCTACGGCATTCATGGATAATGATGGCAGAGGCATTCGGCCAACCAATCCTGGACTACGATAACATTCCTGAGCAGGGATACGATAGAAAAGAAGATCCCATCGGATCTGTACTTGATGAAAGGCTCGAAGAGTTCGAAGCCAGCAATAAGATAGGAGTTCCCTGGGAACACGTAAAAAAGGAGCTGGAAGAAAAATGGGGACCATTTGACCATGAAGGTTACAGAAAACGGATAGAAGAAGAGAGAATAGAGAAGGAAAGTATCCACAGTGATGCCTTTATTGGCACACCGATCTTGAAGGATCTGATTAATAAAATGTACTCCGACTACGAGCAAAATATTGAACGAGATCGAACTGAGAACCCTTGGAAATACTCAGCAGAGGATGCCTAACCAAGCTCACTCAGCGTTATTGACGAGATACTGACTTGCGAAATCTGGATTTTCCTAAAGCGGTCGATTATATCTACTGGTTTTCGTTTGATAATATAAATGCACGTGTTTGTATCGAGCATGTATTCCATCATAGATTTTCTCGCGAATCCTGATCAGGTTGCTCTCTGGTTTCCATAAAGTCATCGGTGAACTGGCCAAGGCTGTTTACCAATGGCGCCCAAGGATCATTTTTTGGATAAAGTATGACCATATTACCGATTTTTTTAATAAATACATCTTCTCCAGAGAACCGGAATTCCTTAGGTAATCTTACGGCTTGGCTTCTGCCGTTTATAAAGATTTTAGCGGTTTGCATGGTAAACCTCCTTGAAAAGGATAGATGCTAAAGTATATACCGTGTATTGGAAATTGTCAAGTTTTATAATGAACTAAAATACCTCTCGCCCGCTCCCTTTGCTCGCTTGAGTCATAGAGGTATCAGAGATGATTTTTAAGTAACTCTGCCTCTCTGTGAACTCTGTGAGAGATAAAGACCCCTGTTGAAATATGAGGGTTAATATGCCATAATACCCGGTATGATATACTATCTGAAGGACTGTTAGGAGATTAGTTGGTTGAAAAACAAGATTGAAGACAGAAAAGACCTGAAGAAAGTCGTTGAGAGGCTAAAAAAAGAGGGTAAAAGGGTCGTCTTTACCAATGGATGTTTTGATTTGATTCATGTAGGCCACACCAGGTATCTTCAAGAAGCGAGAAAACTCGGAGATGTTTTGATAGTAGGTGTGAACAGCGATCGCTCCGTAAGAAGGATAAAGGGCAAAAAACGGCCTGTTATCCCTGAAGAAGAACGGGCAGAGGTTTTGTCTGCCTTACAATGTGTGGATTTCGTTGTAATATTCCATGAGCCTGATCCGTTAAATATAATCTCTCTTCTGAAACCTGACGTGCTCGTCAAAGGCGGAGACTGGGGTGAAGATGCCATAATCGGCAGAGAGGTAGTTGAATCTATTGGCGGGAAGGTTGTCCGCATACCTGAAATAAAAGGGGCGTCTACCAGTAGTATTATAGATAAGATCGTAAATCGTGAGTCGTGAATCGTGAGTCGTGAGTCGTAAATCGTAAGTCGTGAGTGGGAAGTAGATATGGAAAAGCCACATAAGAAGTTGGATGTTTGGAAATTGGCAATAGAGTTGGTGCTTGATGTTTACGGAGTTATAAAAACTTTTCCAATGGAGGAAAAATATAACCTTACGGATCAATTGAGAAGAGCTGTTGTTAGTATTCCGAGTAATATTGCCGAAGGAGCGGCGAGAAACACAAAGAAAGAATTCGCTAATTTTCTTTATATAGCACAGGGGTCATTAAGCGAGTTGGATACACAATTGGAAATAGCATTCAAATTAGGTTATATAAAATCAAATGACTTCGAAAATCTTGAACTAAAGATGGATCGTATTGGAAAAATGATTTCTGGTTTAATTAAGGCTCTGAAACAATCTACGATACCTTTATAACTAGTGTAAACTCACGACTCACGATTCACGACTTACGATTCACGACTCACGACTCACGATTCACGACTTACGATTCACGACTTACGACTTACGATTCACGACTTACGATTTACGAATAACGCGGACTAAGCTCAAAGGCGTTTTTTATCAACTCTACCTTTTCTCCCCCTTCAGAGATGTGAACTGCAACCACATCGAAACGGGCATCCAAATTCTGCAGGTTGTTTTTGTTTATATAATTCAAAGCCACCTTAGAGATTTGGTGCTGTTTTTTCTTATTTACCATCTGGTAGGGATGACCATACTCCAGGGATGACCTGGTCTTCACTTCGATAAACGTGAAAGTCTTTTTGTCTTTTGCTATAATATCCACCTCTCCAAACTTACATGTATAGTTTCTCTCAACAATCTTATATTTTAACCCCTTCAAATATGAAACCGCGATTTCCTCTCCTCTTTTACCCAGGGAGATCCTTTTTTCAGTCATCGTCTCCCCATTCACGATTCACGACTTCCGATTTACGATTCACACTTAAATACTCTTTTACTCCTCTAAAGGTTTTTCTGTGGATTTCACAGCACCCGGATCTTTTAATCGCCTGCATATGCTCTTCTGTGCCGTATCCTTTATTCCTGGCAAAATTGTACTGGGGATATATGCTGTGGTATTCAACCATGATTCTGTCTCGAGTAACCTTGGCAATGATGGACGCAGCAGCAATGGAAGGACTAATGGTATCGCCTTTTTTGATGGCTGATTGAGGGATTTGGGTTGGGATAGAATGTATACCATCGACCAGGATATAGTCGACTTGAGAATTTAAGGCAGCTACGGCTGATTGCATTGCTTTAAGGCTGGCCTGAAGGATATTGATTCTTTCAATCTCTCTTTGATCTACAATACCAACACCTACTGCTTCAGCCTGTCTATAGATTTCACTGAATAGTATTTCTCTTCTATGAGCGGATAGCTTCTTAGAATCTGCAATACCCTGGATAGTATGGTTCTCAGGAAGGATAACAGCAGCAGCAACTACAGGTCCTGCCAGAGGCCCTCTTCCTGCCTCATCGACTCCAGCTACGAACCGGTATCCCCTTGCGTAGACCCCTCTCTCTGGATGAACATGGGAGGGAGATATCATTACCAAACTCTCCGCTCCTTGATACGAGCAGCCTTACCCTTCAGTTCTCTAAGATAGTAGAGCTTAGCCCTTCTGACAAGTCCTTTGCGAACAACCTCTATCTTGGCAATTCTAGGCGAATGGAGGGGGAAAATTCTTTCTACCCCAACACCGTAAGAGATCTTTCTCACAGTGAAAGTTTCTCTGCTTCCTCCTCCCTTTCTGCCGATCACAACACCTTCAAAGACCTGTATCCTTTGCTTATCTCCTTCTATAATCTTAGAATGGACCTTAATAGTATCTCCAGGTTGAAAGTCTGGTATTTCAAGGTTTATGTGTTCTTTCTCAATAAGGTCTATAGTACCATTCATAATTGCTCTCCCTTTTATTCGATTTCCGACTTCCCATTCACGATTCACGACTTGCGGTTCACGACTCACGATTTTTTATCTCATTCCTAAAAGTCTGTCCAGAATTATAGCCGCTGCCGATCTGACCGATAAATGATAGTAGTCAGTATTGCCTCGAATAGGAGCCAGGACATAGTCTGAATCCCTGATAACGTCTTCAGTTACTCCCCACCCGGTTCCCAATAATAAAAGATATGGCTGAGAATCTTCCTCAATCAGTTTCTTTAGATTTAAATAATCGATACTTCTTTCTAAAGGTTTGGCATCAGCAATTATCGTTTTTGGCTTAACCCCTCGATGGCTGTAGATATCTTCACAGACATCATCCAATGAATCAGCTATTGCAACCAATTCCAGGGCTTCCTTTCTCTTAGGATTATAATCAGCACCAGGACCTGTCAGCCAATGAGAAAGAATCCTTTTTGCCAGTATCCGCTGTTTTGTGAATGGGGTTACCAAATAGTATCTGGCTATCCCAAAAGTAGCAGCCGCCCTTGCAATATCATGAATATCCAGATTGGTCAACGCAGTAGAGACAACCCTTCTGTTTTTGTCATAAACAGGATAGTGCAGCAAGGCTAAATAGAGATTTACCCTTTTTGTTATACTTACCACCTCTTAACTGGATCCAATTCTTGATGAAATCGTAAAAAGTCAAAAATCGGACGGCACAGTAAAAAGCTCCAGATGCAAGGCGCGCAAATCCAAGGGAATGAAGCGTACTTACCTGTACGCTGCAATGACTGAGGATGCAACGCAACGCCGCAGATGGACTTTTTACGAAGCCGTCAATTCTTCTTTTATCTCCGACAGTATTCTTAAATCTTCATCAGACAGTTCGGCCTCTTCCAATAAATCCGGCCTTCTTTCAAGTGTCCTTCTAAGGGACTGAACGTGCCTCCATTTGCTGATTTCCTGATGATTACCAGAAAGGAGTACCTCTGGGACATCTAACCCCTTGTATTTCCTTGGGCGAGTATACTGGGGATATTCTAATAACCAGTTGAAAAAGGACTCGTCCTCTGCTGATTTTGGATTTCCCAGAACTCCGGGAATTAATCTTGCAACGGCATCGAGCAATACCATGGCTGCCAGCTCTCCACCGGAAAGAATATAGTCACCGATTGAGATCTCCTCGTCAACATACTCTCTCACTCTCTCGTCTATCCCCTCATACTTGCCACAAATAATTATCAGGCATGAGAGCTTTGACAACCCTACAGCGCATTTTTGATCAAACCTCTTTCCCTGAGGGGTTAACAGGATAACCCTTGATTCTCCAATGCGAGGCCTCACCTTTTCAATGGCCATAATAATAGGCTCTGGTTTCATCACCATTCCCCGCCCGCCACCATAAGGATAGTCATCAGCAGTATGGTGTTTGTCTGATGTAAAATCACGGATATCATGAACCTTTATCTCAATCAATTTTTCTTCTTGTGCCCGTTTTAACACGCTTTCATTTAGCGGCGAAGAAAACATATTTGGGAATAAGGTAAGGATGTCAAATCTCACCATCTTCAAAGAGCCCTTCTAACGGATGGATAATCATTGTCTTTTTTATAACATCTATATTGGTGACCACATCAGCGATTGCCGGGATCAGGCATTCCTTCTTCTTATTGCGAATGACATAGACGTCATTGCTTCCGGTCTGAAGGATTCTTTCTACCTTTCCCAGAAAGGCGCCTTCGTCAGTAAATACCTTTAAACCAATGATTTCAAACCAATAATACTCATCTTCAGAAAGGGGGAGAAGCTTGCTTTTCTCAATAAAGATAGAGGTTCCTATGAGTTTTTCCGCTTCATCAATTGAAGATATACCATCAAGTTCTACGAGGATAACGTTTTTATGAGGTTCAACGTTAGTAATTTCGTACCTTTTAAAGTTTCCCTTTTCATCTTTTACATAAAAAAACTTCTGTGAGGTGAAGATCGCTGGAGATTCGGCATAGGAATTCACCCGTAACTTGCCTTTAATTCCATGGGTACTGACGATCTTTCCTATAACTAACAGCCCATCTTCCATAGCGAAGAAAAAGTCACTCAATGATCTCCAACACGGACCTCTTCCTAATCTTTGTTGAGGCAGCAGATAGGATGGTTCTCATGGCCCTGGCGGTTCTTCCCTGTTTCCCGATGACTTTCCCTAAGTCTTCTTTTGCCACCTTCAACTCTATAACTGAGGTTCTTTCTCCTTGGACTTCTGAAACCACCACTTCATCAGGGCTGTCCACCAACGATTTAGCAATGTATTCAATCAAACTTTTCATCTTTAGTAACCTCCACCTTTCAAATTTTTAAAGGGAGCCTTCTTGCCGGTAGCCTGATCATTGAGCAAATAGAGACTTAAATCAATCAGTAAGTATACCCCTTTTCTTTAAAATGCTTTTGACCGTCTGTGTCGGTTGAGCACCTCTTTGAATCCATTCCTTTATCCTTTCTTCCTCAAGTTTAACTTCGGCAGGATCCGGATGAGGATTATAAGTACCAACAACTTCGACATAATTGCTGTCCCTTGGCGAAGCTGAGTCAGCAATTACTATTCGATAAAAAGGCCATTTCTTAGCGCCCATCCTTGCCAGTCTTATCTTCACAGGCATATTTTTACCTCCTAAAAACTTAGCCCTTATGGCATCTAAAAGGGTAACATTCCCCTTTTAAACCCCTTCATTCCACTTGTGTTAAGTTTCTTAATCATATTACGTGTTTGAACGTAATTCTTAATCAATTTATTTACATCCTGAACACTGGTGCCACTGCCCTTAGCGATTCTCTTGCGACGACTTCCATTTAATATGGTATGATTTAATCTTTCCTTTTTGGTCATCGAATTTATAATAGCTTCTATCTTCACCAATTCCCCTTCATCAGGTTGTAATCCTTTAATACCCTTAACCTTATTAACTCCTGGGATCGTCCCCAAGATTTGATCCAATGAACCCATCCTTTTTATCTGTTGAATCTGTTCTTTAAAGTCTCCTAAAGTAAAGGCATTCTTTCTTATCTTCTTTTCGAGTTCAATTGCCTTCTTATCATCAAAAGTCGCTTGGGCTTTCTCGATAAGGGATAAAACATCTCCCATCCCCAAAATACGAGAAGCCATCCTGTCGGGATAAAAGACCTCTAAGGCATCGAGCCGCTCCCCAGTACCCACAAACTTGATAGGTTTGTTGGTAACTGCTTTGATAGACAAGGCAGCTCCACCTCTTGCATCACCATCCATCTTGGTAAGGATAACTCCGTCAATACCGATTAATTCATTGAATTTACTGGCTACGTTAACCGCATCTTGACCAGTCATAGCATCGGCCACCAGTAGAATCTCTTTGGGTAAAACCCGTTTCTTTATCCTCTGGAGTTCTTGCATCAATTCTTCATCTATGTGCAGCCTTCCGGCAGTATCAATAAGGACAACATCATGCCCATTAATACTTGCAGACCTTAAGGCATTCGTGCAGATAGTTAACGGGTCTTCCCCCTGTCCGGGATTATACACATCAATCTCTAGATCCTGTCCTAGTTTCTGCAACTGGTCTATTGCTGCCGGACGGTAAACATCAGCCGGAACAAGATAAGTGTCACGTTTCTTCTCTTTCAAGAATCTGGCTACCTTACCAACTGTTGTTGTCTTACCAGACCCCTGCAACCCGACAAACATTATAGATACCGGAGGCTTTCCCGACAGGTTCAGTTGAGAATTCTCCCCGCCTAAAAGATTGGTAAGCTCTTCATTAACGATCTTTATTACCTGCTGAGCAGGAGTGAAACTGGTCAGAACTTCTTGCCCTAAGGCATTAACCCTAATGGCTTCAATGAAGTCCTTGACAACCTTAAAATTAACATCTGCCTCTAAGAGGACCAGGCGAATCTCCCTCAGAACATCCCTGATGTTCTCCTCAGTAAGCTTGCCATGGCCCCTGAGTTTTTTGAATACTGCATTTAACTTTTCTGTTAAACTCTCAAGCACAAGCTCTCCTTTTAAAGAGAAAATTTAATTCACAGTTTAATGTAAGGTAACCGTTCACAGTTGTCGGTTCACAGTAATTACAACAACAGGCTTAAGCCCGCTGTTATTATGCAACGATTGAAGCAATTCTCCTCTATCCTCTGTTTTTTTCAACCGTGAACCGATAACTGTCAACCGTGAACGGTTACAATGTAAGTTTGCTAATCTAAATAATTTTTGATGATTTGTCAAGGGGAAAACTGACAACAAAAATATAATTATTCACCTACTTAACGCTATACTCAAAGCTGTAGTTAACTTTATGGTATCTTCATCTGCCTTTCTCAGTCGGGTGCAAACCAATCGGGCAATATTCTTCACGATCTTAAAACCCATTCTTGGGTCTTTATCTGCCAGTTTTTGAAAATCTTCCTTTTTTATTTCGCGAAGGGTACAAGTACTAATTGCAGTAACAGAGGCAGTTCGGACGTTCTCTTCCAGTAGCCCCACTTCACCAAATATTACGTGGTCACTGGCACTCAATCGTGTCAGTATCTTTTCTTTTTCTTCAAAACCTTGCCCGTCGATTTTCATAGTCAATGTCTTGGACACCTCAACTGACCCATCCATTATGATGTACATACTATCGCCCACATCCCCCTCCTGGATGATTATTGACCCATCAGGGACATTAATCTCCTTCATTATTGTTATAATTTTCTCAATCTCTTCTGTAGTTAAGTCAGCAAAGACAGAAATCTCTTTCAAAAAAGCAACTTCGTCCATAGCTTCTCCTGTAGTAACTATTCAGGCACAAAGAGACAAAGGCACTAAAAATACGGTTTACGGTTAACAGTTTACAGTTAATAATTAACCGATAACTGGTAACTGATAACTGGTAACTGAACTATACTTTGTGCCTTTGGTGCTCTGTGCCTTTGAACCTGAGCAGTTACCTCCTGTAAGCGTTCAGCCATCAGATGTTGACCGCTGAACGTTTCCCTTTTTTAAATCTTTTGCCGCCAATAATGATAGCAAAGTCGTTTTTTGTTATAATGTAATCATCCTCTGGGTTTATATTAACCCCAATCTCTTCTTTATCAGAGAAATAGTCCTTATCAGACTCTTCAAATTTTTTCTTTATAAACATGTTGATAGCCGAGACATCGTCAGACAAAATGTCCTCTAACTGCAACCCCTTCCTTTCGGTTAATATGCCAATAAGAACTGAATTGTGCTTCTCTCTCAAAAATTGCACCAACTCTACATATTTCTTTCCAATAAACCTATCTGGTATTTCAATTTTCTCCAGTCTATGCTCCTCATCATATGATAACAGGCTGGAAACCACCTTAGATAACCCGGGGTGTACTGTAGCGCTGGCCAATAGTTCTCCTATATGTTCGTCCCTCACGATTATTTCATCTACATTTGCCCTCTTTAAATGCTGTTTGTTCTCTATGCTTAATAGCTCTGCACAGGTTCTGACATTTGGGGCTATTGTCTTTATAGCGAGAGTCCCCAGAGCTGTTCGTTCATCAGCCTTCTGTAAAGCGTGATCTCCGGACGTATCGGCAAGGACTATGGCATACTTAGCCTTTTTTATGTTGGCCCGATTCAATACGTCTTCATGAATAAAATTGCCTCTAATAAACTTAAAATCGTATTTTTCATACTTAGACCTCAGGAAATCTATCTCATCCATAGAGAGTTCGTTTACGATTACAATGGTGTTCTTCTTTGTATGGTCATCCAGTGTAAACACTTTAATTGCCTTTTCAGCATTTGAATTCCAGCCGCAGATGACGATGTGATCCTTATCTTTAATTGTTTCCAACCCTCTTCCCTCCTTGATCTTTTGCTGAACAAATAACGAGGCTATGGTGGCGGTTACAATGGAAAGCAATCCAATCCCTGAAAACATTAGTACCAGACCAACCAGTTTTCCAGCCAATGTGCTGGGCACTTTGTCTCCATATCCTACTGTTGTAACCGTAACTACTGCCCACCAAAATGCATCCCCCATGGTTCTGATAGAAGCCTGCATTGCATCACGTTCAAAGAAATACATACTGAGAGAGCAGAGAGACAAAACCAAAAAGGTTAACCCCATCACCCTAAACAGGTGCTCTCTCCTGATAGTGAGAAATATTTTATTCAAGAAACCTAATATACTACTAAAAAAACTATATAATTTTTGCATAAGAGGTTTTATTAATTTGGTTCTTCTCCCAATTAGTTGGGAGAAAGTGGCACAGGATTCGAGGATTCAAGGATTTGACGATTCGAGGGTACTGGGGTTCAAGTGAACGGAACTTAACCACTTGAATCCTTGACCCCTTGAATCCTTTTCATCGACCAACTCTTTGGGAGATGAACCATTAATTTATACTTTCAGGCCCATCAGCCCAGTCTTTTCTGCCATAAAACGGTCAAATTCGTCATCGTCAAGCTTGGTACGTTGTCCCAGAAACTCCTCTACCATGGGGCCTCCGGAATATACCGCTTTCGGAGCGTCAGAGAGAACAGCTTTCAAGATTATGTCTGCAATCAAACCCGGCCCTGGAATAGAAATGCCGGCAAATACCTTCCCCAAACTGGCGCCGGAAGCCTGGTAAACCGGCTTATAATCAGCGGCGGTTCTGGAGAGAAGGTCACCGGTCATTTGATTGGCCACCTCATTAAATTCCGTGGCTATTGCACCAGGTCGAATTGCAACTACTCTTATTCCAAAAGGACGTACCTCCATACGCAGTGCATCAGTAATGGCCTCCACAGCATGCTTTGTAGAGGCATAAACCCCGCCCAGGGGAAAGGTGAATTTCCCGGCTATGGAACTGAGATTAACAATTGTCCCTCTTCTTAGCCGGCGCATGCCCGGCAAACACGCCTGGGTAACCCTGATCATGGCGAAGAGATTAACCTCAAAAACACGTCTGACAGCCTCCATGGAAACATCCTCCAGCGCTCCCCGTATACTGTATCCGGCATTGTTAATGAGAACTGAGACAGACTCCTGCAGATTTGAAATCTCACGGCAGAATCTTTCAACGTCCTCGGGATCTGACAGGTCTACCTGTTGTGGAGTAATACCCTGAGCCTGATCTGCGAGTTCAGCAAGACGCTCTCTCCGCCTTGCTGCTGCAATAACCTTAAAACCCTTTTCTGCAAGCCTTATAGCTGTCTCCCTTCCTATCCCACTGCTTGCCCCTGTAACCAGTGCCATTTGTCCTTTTTCTCCCATTTTAACCTCCCAGTCAAGACATTATCCCTTTCCTAATGTCCTTTTTTTACGATTGTATCTCCTATATATCACAAAAATAGCAAAGCCACTATAATAAATCACCGTATGACTGTAATTCAGCCACTAGACCATAGACATCAGACATTAGACTTAGGGGGGAAGGGAAGGAATTGGAATACTTAGACACCAATAGATATGAAGGATTATGGGCAAAAGCTCAAGAAGGTTTGAGAATTCTCCAAAGGTTAATTTCCTATATAGAAAAGTCTGGTCTCTAAAGTCTGAAGTCCAGTGTCTGAATTGCAGATATGATACCTTTAGTGTTGCAATGGAGGATATTTAATGGTATATTTGCAATACAATCCTGGGAAGACAGGGAAAAACAAAGTAGAGGAAATAAAAATGAATACCGTTGAACAAATAAAACTGTTTATGGAACCCAGAAGTGTGGCATTGGTTGGTGTATCCTCCCGTACAGGAATGCACTCTTTTAATATTCTGGAAAATATACTCGATCTTGGATACCGGGGTAATGTATATCCGATAAATCCTAACACTAGTACCATCTTAGGCAGAAAAACCTATTCAAGTATCAAAAAAATTGATGCAGACGTTGATCTTGCAGTGGTATCAACTCCAAGATCTCAGTCACCTGGCATTATTGAGGAATGTATAAAGAAAGGGATAAAAGCCATAATAATTGTAGGTCAGGGTTTTGCTGATGCCAGTGATGAGGAAGGTAAGCAGCTTCAGGAAAATATAATAAGAATGATCAGAAACACTGAGACCAGGATAATAGGCCCAAATACTATAGGAGTATCCAATCCATTTGTAGACTTTAGTACATCTTTTGCTAAACAATCTGAAATTAAAAGGCTTCCCATAGGAGTTATCAGTCAAACCGGTATGTTTTCTGGCAGCTTTCCAGACTTGAATCTATTGGGCAAAGGGATTGATTTGGGCAATGCCTGCGACCTGGATTTTGCTGATTGTCTGGAGTATTTTGAGTACGATCAAGACACGAAGATCATATTTCTCCACATCGAAGGTATAAAGAATGGCAGAAGATTTATAGAGGTAGCAAGACGTGTAGCAAAGAAAAAGCCGATATTGGCTTTAAAGACAGGGGTCTCTCCACGTTCGGCAAAGGTGGCACAGTCTCACACAGGCTCAATGATAGGCAAAAACGAGATATGGGAAGGGGTTCTTAAGCAATGCGGTATAATCAGGATAGGTGATTTTGATGAGATCGGCGATTTAATAAAGGCATTCTCTCATCTACCCCTGATGAAAGGCAGGTCTATAGCAATAATCTCGCTTAGTGGTGGAATTGGGCTTATGGCTATGGATGCTTGCGAAGAATACCAGTTAAACATACCCGAGCTATCCCCGGAAACAAGAGAAAAGATCATTAGCATCTCACCTGAGTGGCATACCATAAATAACCCTGTAGATATTTGGCCAGCCATGGGGATTTCAAGACGACCCTTCGGAGAGGTTCTTAGAACAACCATAGAGGCAGTTTTAACTGATAAGCGAATTGATGCTGTTTTGCTGATCGTTGGGGCCTGGTTTGAATCTATATCTCCTCCATTTTCAGAGATTGTTTTAGAGGTCGCTAATAAGTTTAAGGATAAGCCGATTGCCTGGGCACCGTATGAAGGCTGGTTGTATAAGATCACAGCAAGAGAAATAGAAGACAAGATAAAGAAACATGGAAAAGTGGCAGTCTTTTCTTCGCCCAAAAGGGCACTGAGAGCCCTGTCCAAACTGGCAGATTATTCGGCGTTTCAAAGAGGAGAGTAGTGATTGGGATAGGTATCGAAATCATCGCCTCAATGTGTAGACGGCTGTTGCCTCTGTCCAATCAGACGGTTCCAACTGGTTAAGCCTCTTTACCAGGTCGCTTATCATCCCGGTGGATTTCGCATCAAAGACCCTGAATAAACCCTCCTGAAAACCAAGAGGTATTATATCCTCTTTTTGCCGTGTAGCTATTACCTTTATCCTCTCCTCAGCAACAGGATATTTATATTCTGTGAGGAACCTTGCCTGAAGCTTGATTTTGCTTCCCTTCAGGGGAAATTCATATACCTGACCGGCAGTTACGGTATTGTCTGGATTCACCGAGTTTGGCATAAGGAGTGTTACCGAGCCATCAACAGCCACGGAGAAGATATAAACATAGCAGTCGCGATTAGCCTGATAAAATATCTTTACCTCATCACCTTCCTTTAAATCTGCCTTTGAGAGCGAAATCTTCAATGAGATGCCTTCGCCTTTTTCAGGATAGACAGGTTTGACAAGGGCTTTTAGTTTCACTCTGTAAAGGTTTCTGTCCTTCTCATCCCATCCCTCTTTAATAATATTAACCTTTTCAACCTTTCCCCTCACTGCTGCATATATTAAATCCTCGGCAAGCTGGCTATTTGAGACGAGTGTATGAGACCTTATAAATACGCCAACTGCCTTTTCAACTGCCTTGTTCTGAGCATCTACCTTTGCCCGTTCTTTAACCTCTTTCTGGGTTTCTATCTCTCCCATAATTGCCATACCTTCCGATTCAACCCAGACGGGTTTTTCAGAGGCGTGTACAGGAAAGATTATCGCAATCCACATAATAACTGCAACAACAAATTGCCATTTTCTTGTCATACAAGTAACTCCTTTTCAATAACTCCACCATCCACTCTTAACGCCCCCCCCAACCCCCTCTTAGCTTAAGAGGGGGCGAGGGGGAGTTACTTAAATTTCTCCACACCAAATCCCCCTTTGTCCCCCTTTTTTAAAGGGGGGATGGGGGGGGCTCACTTATATCGGCACAGAGGGTATTACCTTAAAAAGTGACCATAATGAAGGCGATGGTTTACTATCTCTGACTTTATATCTTTTATAGGCATCATTTCACGGATTATGTAACGGTATAATCCTGCCTTCGAGATGTCCCCGATAAAGAGGGCACCAACAAGCCTGGTTCCATCCGGGGTAAAAACCAGTTTACGATAGGTCTCTGGAGTGGCTGTAATGTGTATCTCGTAAGCGGTACCCTTCGTATGAACGATACCCATAGACACGAATGGTTCATCAGCCACCTGGGCTGCATTTAAAATGCCAAAGGTTCCTGAATAAATACCTGGCTGGCCCGCCATATTCCGTCCGGCACAGCTACCCATCTCCGCTGCATTAGTCCAGAGTCCGGTTACAATCCTTTCTCCTGCAATCGGATCTAATGTCACGGCCACATCCCCGGCTGCAAAGACATTCTGAATATTGGAGCGGGTGAATTTGTCAACTACCACGCCCTGGTTTACGAGGATACCGCTTTTATCAAGAAATTCTACATTGGCACGGATTCCCTTGCCGATACAAACCATTTGACAGGGGATTTCCCTGCCACTGTCCAGCAGTACTCCAATGACCCCGCTGGAATCGGATAAGATCCGGGTAACGCTCGATCCAGTCACCAATTTTAGGCCTGCTTTATTTAAGGCATTACGAATCAATACCGTATCGTCAGGCTCCATCAACTTTGAGAGGACCTCAGGAGATTTCACGATTAATGTAACATCCATGCCTCGTTCAAGCAAGGCAAAGGCTGCCTTGAGATTCAGCAATCCTCCTCCCAGCATCACAGCATGTCTGGCAGTCTCTGCTCTATGAGCCATAGCACAAGCATCGGCAATGGTCCTTAATACAAAGACACCTTCGGCTTCCACCCCAGCGATGTCAGACGGGATATTAGGAACACTGCCGGTAGCAATGAGTAGTTTATCGTATGGTAGTTCCTCACCACTCTTAATAGAAACCTTTTGATCGGCTGTATTGACTGCCTCCACCCTGGAATTAATGCGGACATCAATATTGGCGCCCCGGTAGGGACCCTGACCTATAAGCATCATCTCCGGGAACTTCTTTTTACCGCTAACTATAAAGGGGAGCATAGGCCGGAAATACGGCATATCCTGTTCATCCGACAGGACTGTGACAGAGCCCTCTGAATCCAGTCTTCGGATTGCCTCTGCCGCGGCCATCCCCGCTGCACTTGCCCCAATGATAATATACTGCATCTGTTTTACCGCCATTATTAACTCCCTTTTCCAGAGATCATCTCTCTGGCCGCATCCTGACGGACATCACCGGAGAATGCCGCAACGGTCCGATAAACCAGAGCCTGGGTAGGACAGGCATCCACGCAGGCCGGAACCTGAAGGTCCGGACATCGGTCACAACGATACGCCTTGCGGGTCTCCATATGTCGTCCAATAACACCATAGGGACAAACCATTACACACGTCCAGCACCCTATACACTTATCACTGTTGGTTATGACAACCCCTTCTTCGGTACGACTGATAGCGCCACTGATACAGGCGTGCATACATGGGGCATCCTCGCAGTGGCGACATAATATCGGAACCTTACGATCCGGGGGCGCCCATTCCACATAGACACGGTTTTTAGGAGCCGGCTGTTCTGAAATGGCTTGAAACAGGTTTTTGCTCCTTGAGTGTTCTACTGAACAGGCAATTTTGCATGTATGACATCCTACACAACGATCCAATCGGACAAATATCTCTTTTGGCTGAGACATAATAGCCTCCTATTTAGTAACTATTCAGGTAGGCATAGAGGCAAAGAGCACCAAAGGCACAAATTTTTCTATCCTATTTAGCCTATAGGCCACAGGCTATTAGCCTGTTCTTTGTGCCTATGTGCCTTTGCCACTTTGTGCCTGAGTAGTTACCCTATTTTAATATACGGTTCTTCTCTCCATCATCTAGCCCAGTCCTAAACCGGCCCGACGGGCATCAATGGCATCGAGAAGCTTGTCTGCTGAAGAATCAGGGTCAAGATCTACAATAAAGTAGCCGCCTGTTAAGTCCTTTACCTTTTCTGTCAGCACCTGTGTTACCAGAGGGCTGCCCAGAACAGGGAGCATTACACCCACGTGGGTTGGTAATCCTGCGGCAACCGCATAGGCGCCAATGGAGACGGCCTTTTCAGATACAGCCTCTGCCGCTGAAGCCACCACAGGAAGCTTATCGGTATCAACTCCCAGATAATTGGCTACGGCAACACATAAAGCCACTGCCCGTGAGTTATCCACACATGAACCCATATGCAATACAGGCGGGAGAGGGCCGCCCAGGTTATTTGCTTCACCGATGGCTGTCAAGACGGCTTTAAGCCCATCGCCGCATAATTCGTCCACATTGGCAGGATTCATAAACCCATGGCGCATAAGCGCACCGGCTCCACAACCTGTGGCAACTACAAGGACATTTTCCTTAAGCAATTTTTGCGCAATTACTGTAAAATTCCGATCCTGAGGCACTTTAACATTATTGCACCCGGCAAAGAGACATACACCCCTGATGTTGCCGACCTTTATATTGTCAATGAGAGGCTTGAGGGGGTCTTTAGCGTCAAGCCTGGATAATGCGGCAACAATGGCTTCTACTGAAAATCCGGCAACGACCGGGGTTTTAATGTCTGGAATGTCAACAGTTCTTTTTGCCCTTTTAGAAAAGTTCTTAATGGCAATGCCGATAACTTCCCTGGCCTTTTCCGATGCCGCCTCTTCTGAAAAGTCTACATGGGTGGCGCCTGAGATCTTGCATATATCCATGGTAGTAACAATTGTAGTACCCATACATTCAGCCACAGTAACCAGAGAAGGCATAATACATTGGTAATCAACTACCATGGCATCCAGGCGCCCCGGTCATGATAGCCATCTCCTGACTGACTGAGTGGGTGCAGGCTGGAATGCCATGACGCATCATTACCTCATTGCCCGTACAGCATACCCCCACCAGGTTGATACCTGAGGCGCCGGCTGCCTTGGCCTCTTTTTCCATTTCTCTGGCAACGGACACTATCACATCGGACAAAACCGGATTGTGACCATGGACTGCTATGTTCACCGCATCAGCCATTATTACCCCCATGTTCGCCTCTGTTACAACAGGCTTAGGGGTTCCAAAAAGAATGTCGGCTAAATCTGTCCCCATGTAGCAGCCAGCCAGATCGGCGACACCACACCGCAGTCCACCCAGCAACAGGTTGACTGCATCAGCGTCCACACCGTAGAGGGTACGGTGCATAATCTCAGAAACCTCATGATCAATGCCTTTTGGTACCAGACCCAGGTCGGTCAGGACTTTGACACGTCCCGGAGTCACCACAGTTGCCGCCCATAAGACAGGGGTGTCCTTCTCATGGAAATCCGCAAGGGCGGCTTTAGCCACATCCAGCGCAATGTCATTTTCTTTTCGTCCTTCAATCGGGATACCTAAACGGGCAGCCACTGCCTTTAGCTTCTCCACATCCTTGACCATATAATCCCGCGTCTTACCTTCTGCCATCTTCAGCATTGCATGTGCCAGGTGTCTGGCATGTCCGGAATGGGCTGCTGTCCCGGCGGCAATAGCCCTGTCTATGCCTCGGGCCACCATAACATCTGCACTGGCGCCGCAAATCCCGGTCTTGGGCTCATCTCCGAACGGATTGATTCGACACGGCCCTTGCAGACAATGCCGGCAGCAAAGGCCCGTCTCCCCAAAACCGCACTGTGGCGTCATAGCATCATACCGATCCCAAACCGTTGTTACACCCATCTCTTTTGCCTTACTTATCATCTGTTGAACCGCAGGATCGGCGCTTTTCCTTGAATTTTCCTTACCATCCGACATAATCTATTCCTCCTTTTACAATAATAAGGGACATCTAAAACTCTATTTATGTTTTGAAAAAGTATCCCTGAGAGCGAATTGCATAGATTTTTTGGGGAACCCACCTTAGCGAGCGTAATGTAGAAAATTCAGATGTTTGAGCCCGAAGGGCGAGTTTATGAATTTTCTATGGAGCGAGCTTAGATGGGTCAAAAAATGTATGCTGAAGCGAAAAGGGGTGCTTTTTCAAAGCTCTCAATAAAGAATAGCTGTCCAACTTAACCCTTTCAAAACATTAACCCCCATGCCCGGTGCGGGCACAACGAAGGATGAAAATTATCAAAAGGATTCAAGGGGTCAGGAGGTCAAGGATTCAAGTAAAAGGCGTTGAAATTAAAACCCTTGAACCCTCGAAACCTATTTATCATATAAAATTTCAGTATGGTACCATAAGATAGTTTTGTCACTCAAGCTTAAACCCCTTCTCGTAAAAGAGCCTTATGCACGCATCTGCCACATCCGCATCGTAAAGAATACCGCTGTTCCTGGAGACTTCCTCCAACGCTCCATCCAGACCTATAGCCGCACGGTAAGGCCGGTGTGATGCAATAGCTTCAACAACATCAGCTACAGCCATAATCCGTGCTTCCAGCAGGATAGCCTCTTTAGACAGACCGGCAGGATACCCCGAGCCATCCATCCTCTCGTGATGTTGAAGCATGGTCCGGGCAATTGGCCAGGGAAATTGTATATCCTTCAGTATATCGTAACCAACCGGGGGTGCATCTTAATCAGTTTGAGCTCAATCTCGCTTAATCTGCCAGGCTTACTGAGAATCTCTGCCGGTACAGAAATCTTACCGATATCGTGTACAATCCCTGTTAAGTTGATTCCATAAACCTGGTCTTCTGAAAGGCACATCTCTCTGGCTATGGCTGAAGCAAGGATGGTTACCCGTCGCTGATGACCGGCAGTATAGGGGTCGCGCATTTCAACTGTTACTGCCATGGCTTCAATAGTTGACTCCATAGCCTTTATTAGCTTCTGTACATTCTCTCTGCGTTCTTCCTCCATATGCCTGCGCTCGGTGATGTCAAGCACAATGATCTGAATCGCGGGTTTACCTTCGTACGTGAGCGAAGTAGCGACTACCTCTACAGGGAAAACCGTCCCATCGAGCCGAATGTATTTGTCCTCCACCGGATACAGCCCTTGTTCACCCTCCAACATCCGCCGGATTCGATCCCTTGCAGCCTCCCATCCCTCTGGATGCACAATTTCACTGATCGGCTTGCCAGCCAATTCTTGCAGTGAACTGGCACCGAGCATCCTGGCATCAGTTCGATTGATGAACAGCAATTTATCTTTTCTGTGTACCGCAATCCCGACCGGCGCAACCTCCAGCAGTTGCCGATAACGCTCCTCGCTCTCTAGCAGCGCAACCTCCACCTTCTTGTGCTCGGTGATGTCCTCAAATATCCCCAGCACACCAATGATATTGCCATGCTCGTCACGGTAAGGCAACTTGATCGTATGAACCCATCGTTCTGCGCCCTCAACCAGGTATTTTTCCTCGATGTCCTTCAGCGTCCCTGTGTCTATAACTGTCCGGTCATCGGCACGGTATTTTTCAGCCAGCTCACGGGGGTAAAATGCAGAATCGTCTTTGCCTACAATCTCTTCGGGTTTAATCCCCAGGCTATGGGCATATTTCGCGTTGCAGGAAATATAGACCGAGTTTCTGTCTTTGATAAAGATAAGCTGCGGCAGGTGTTCCACCAGACTGCGATAGAGCGTTTCACTCTTGAGCAACGCATCATCTGCCTGCCTGCGCTCGGTGATGTCCTGCGCAGTGCCTGCCATATAGATTAGCCTATTCACTGTGTTATGCTTCAGATCGCCGCGACCACTGATAAAACGGATGCTGCCATCGGGCAGGACAGTGCGAAACTCCAGTTCGCCAGGCTTTTCTCCTGACATACAGGCATTTATCCACGCCTGCATCGCCGAACGGTCATCAGGATGTATAAGATTAATGAAGGTCTCGGCATTCGGAATAAATGTGTCCTGAGAGACACCGTATATGTGATACGTTTCATCCGACCATGTTATCCTGCCTTCCATGTCATAGCGCCAACTGCCGATATGGGCAATCTGTTGTGATTCGGTAAGGAGACCGTCCTTTTCACTCAGCGCCTCTTCCATCTGCCTGCGCTCGGTGATGTCACGGAATACGGATAGAATGTACTTGCTTCCCTGAATATCAATCAGTTCGCCGGATAGTTGCCCTATCCTTATCTCCCCTGATTTAGCCCGGAAGGCTGCTTCCATGCCGACCACTCTGCCCTGTTTTTGCAGCATCTCTATATACCGCCCATGATCAGCGGGGTCAACCCACCAGCCTATTTCCAAATTCGTTCGGCCGATGACTTCTTCCGGAATATAGCCGGTTATACGGTAAATGCTGTCATTGGCTTCAATGACACGCCCATCAGAAATAGCGGTCAGAAGAATTGGATCGGGGCTGGAGCGAAAGAGAATGGCGAATTTTTCTTCGCTTTCCCGGAGCGTTTCCTCCATCTGCTTGCGCTCGGTGATTACCTCGGAGAAGAGGATGATGCCCCCTATCTCGCCACTCGCTTCGTACCAAGGCTGTATCTCCCAACGGCACCCAGTCCAGCCCCCCATCGGCTCGAGGAAACGGGTCATCCTCGGCTTTTTCCGTCGCACCTGCCAGACACCGTTGGTGCACTTCTTTCCACCGTTCAGGAATTTCAGGAAAAACTTCATAATGTGAGCGGCCAATGATATCCCGTATCTTCAGGTTATAATCGGTCAGGAAACGACGGCTCGTCACGATGTACTTCATATCCCGATCGAACATTGCGATGGGTGCCGGCGTATTCTCGATAAACTGGCTAAACAGTTGCTTGTTTCTCTGTACTGCTACGGGACTTGTCTCCATAATAAGACTGGAGAGGTTAGCTTCCTGCCGGAGTATTTCTTCTATCTTTTTCCTGCCTTTCATCGCTCACCTATTTTATAGCAATCCCTCTGCCCTGGGATTGCTTCGCCCGCCTCTGGGGGGCTCGCAATGACACTACCCCCCCTCCTACCTCCGGTTTCTCGCAAAGACTTGTTAATCATAGGGGGCTTTCAAGGAAAAACTCAGGGGATGAAATGGGGCAAATAGTACAGTTTGGTCTTTTCTTACAGAAGTTTTTCCCTAAGTGGACTATTAAGGCATGATACTCATTGTACAGTTCCACGTCCTTCGGCAGGTTCTTCATGAACAGGTCCTGGATTTCATGATAGCCGATATTGGCTGATATAAATAAATTATGGCGTGAGAAAACCCTTCTGGTATAGGCATCTACCACAAAGACAGGCTTGCATCCTGCATAGAGAAGGATGCTGTCGGCTGTCTCCGGGCCTATACCGTTAATACCCAGCATCTTATCTCTCAGGGTCTCCATGTCCTCAGAGAACATCAGAGAAAGATTCCCTTCGTATTCCCCGAATAAAAAATCCATGAATTTCTTTAATCTTCTGGCTTTTATATTGTAGTACCCTGACGGCCTGATAGTTTCGGCCAGCACTGGTTCTTCGATACAATACAATCTCTCCGGGTGAAGCAGGCTATCCCTTTTAAGTCTGGTAATGGCCTTTTCAACATTTTCCCACGAGGTGTTTTGTGTAAGTATTGCTCCCACAATTACCTCAAAAGGGGTATCACCAGGCCACCATCCCCGCGGCCCAAAAGAATCATATAGCCTTTGGTAAATCAACATTAACGCTTGAAGCAAAAAGGATACCTTTTCAGGGGTTTTATGTTAACCTATTTCTTCCAGAAGTATCTTGTGGTCAATTAAGGAGATCTTCTTAATCCTGCTGTTCAGCACTTTCTGTTCCCCAAAGATATTCCTGATAAATACTTTACCGTCTTCAGGCTCTATAATATCTACACTTTCCAGGATTAGTTCTTCCTTGCCATCTCGTTCTAAATATGCATTAGCTTCACACATTGTTTATCAACTCCTTAAGTTTTTCAGTTACCAGGCACTCTACTAAATGTGGTAAGGGTTCGGGAGCAACTCCTATAATCTCTACCTTTTCTTGTAGCATAGGCAAGAGTAACTTTTTTGCCGGGCTAGAAGAAACAGCCTCAGCCATCTTCGGCGTAAGTTCTCCCATCATTGAATTGGCCATGACTATTCCCACGGACCCTATAATTATATCAGCTGAAGGAACTGTTCTAACTATTGCATTCTCCCCTGTTGCTCCCTTGTTAGCCTTAGCTCTCATCATGGCAGAGGTAGCGATTGAATTGGTCCCCAGAGCTATTATTTCAATCCTCTCTTGAAATTCCTCTTTCAATCTCTTGATAATGGCACTACCAATACCACCACCCTGTCCGTCGATAACACATATACGCATTATATGGGTCCCTTATGTTTAGGCTGAAGGCTGAATCCGCCAGAGGCGGACTAACAGTCTTCAGTCTATCCACCTGAGCAGTTAGGTTTTTCTGAACATAACACTGTAACTTATGGATGTCAAACAATTAGTTGGCTCCGAAAAAAGGCAATTGTTCGTTTGAGCCCCTCCTTCAATGAAACCTCCGGATTCCATCCAAGCCCTGTTTTAGCCTTTGACCAGTCTAAGACACTGCGAAATTGTTCTCCCTTTTTAGCCTCTCCATGGACACCTTTGACTTTAGACCCAGCAAGGGTCTTTATCTCTTCAAATAGACTATTAACAGTGGTTTCTGCCCCTGTCCCAATATTGAACTCCCCAAAAACATCCCTTTGTAAAGCGAGTATGTTTGCCCTGGTCACGTCCTCCACAAAGACATAGTCACGGGTCTGCTCTCCATTTCCGTTTATAATAGGCCGATCCCCTGCCAGCATTTTTTGGGAAAATATGGCCACAACTCCTGCTTCCCCATACGGGTCCTGTCTTGGTCCATAGACATTACTGTACCTCAGAGAGACATAATTTAGACCATAGGTTTTATGATAATAATAGAGATACCTTTCACAAGTCAATTTGGCAATACCATAAGGGCTTAGAGGTTTGGTAGCATGGGTTTCATTTGCAGGAAAACGGCACTGTTCACCATAAATTGCCCCTCCTGTAGAGGCAAAGATAAACTTCTTAATCCCATTTTTGACAGAATTTTCCAGTAGATTTAAGGTGCCGCCAATATTTACATCCATATCATAAAGAGGATCTTCAACAGAATCTCTAACACTTACCTGGGCTGCATGATGTATTACTGCTTCCGGTCTTTCCCTTTCCATGATTTCTTTTACAACCGAATCCCTTATATCTTCCTTGTATAATACAGCCTTTGGGTTCATGTTTTCCTCTTTTCCTGATGAGAGGTTGTCTATTACAATCACTTCGTGGCCGTTATTAATCAACATATCAGATACATGTGAGCCGATAAACCCAGCACCACCTGTCAGCAAAACCCTCATCTTTTGATTCCTCCAATACTCACTTTAGCATTTTTCCCCTATAACCCAAGGATTCCTTTAAGCTCCAAATGGGTCATTATCTTCAAAGGAGTACTCATGTTATTTTTATACGCAATAAAGACTACCCCTCCATTTTTAGC
>Ga0210016_1000998_pt1 | contig 26040 bp, 21 predicted proteins | sample CryGeyCG2014_300_FD_185454 | JGI IMG/M metagenome (GOLD analysis project Ga0210016, IMG submission 185454) | Groundwater microbial communities from aquifer - Crystal Geyser CG02_land_8/20/14_3.00 (SPAdes) (version 2) | ecosystem: Environmental > Aquatic > Deep subsurface > Groundwater | place...
GAGGGGAAACGAGGCCGTTGCCCCTCATCCTTAAAGGATTGCCGTAAGCAATCCTGCGCAGCTTCGGCTCGATTTCAAGCCGAAGCGAGCATAAGACTCCCCGCGGCTTGCCGCGGGGTAATTCAAAGAATTTGGGAGGATGCCCGCAAGGGCTCCTCTCAGGATTAATCAGGATCAGGATTTTAATAGGATGGCATAGGTGACAGATGATTTGTAAAAAAGCCCCAAATCTTGGGCTCAGGATTATCCTGCAGGCGGCATGCTGCGGCCTGGCACTGTTATGCTTTGCCGGACCCGGATACGGGGACGTCTCAAATTACGTGGGCTGCTCATACTCCAACATCAACAAGCTTCCTGCTGGGTCGATCGGCAGCAATATGCTGAATGCCCAGCTTGTGCCTGATACAACCGTATCCAGACTCAAATTCATTACTCCTTCACGCATTATTATCGTTGGTTCTCCCTCAGGCATAATGTTTGGCAACAGCATCACGGTTGAGGCGCAGAACGCGCTGGGCAACACGGACGCTTCCTTCAGCGGCACGGTAACCCTCAGTTCAAGCTCGGGCACAGGGCGGTTCTCGCGCAACGGCGTCACCTGGAGCACGCTCAGCGATTCTGTGTTCACGATGCAGGCAGGATCAGTCAGCTTCTACTTCAAAGACTTTGTTGAGAACAGCCCCACGATCTCAGCGCTGCACGCGTCCCTGATACCGGCCTCGCAGATCGAAGGCGTCCTTATTGACTCAACCGCCCCGCAGGGGGCTGTTTCAATTAACAGCGGCGCGTTGTTCGCGAACAGGAAAAACGTAACGCTGAACCTTTCCGCGGCTGACACGATGGTCAGCGTTGACCTGATAGTTATCAGCAACAGCCCGGCTTTCGAAACTTCAAACACGGTCGCTTACAGCGCTTCAGCTCCGTGGACGCTGTCAGGCGCGGAAGAAACTAACACCGTTCACGTTAAATTCATTGACAGGGTCGGAAACGTTTCAGCGGTGTTCAGCGACAGCATATACGTTGACCTCACAGCGCCCGTCACGGGCAGTGTCAGCATAATCACGGATACCTATTCGATCTATGCTTACTCAAGGAACGTAGTGCTTTCGCTCAGTGCTTCTGACACGCTTACATCAATAGACACGATGGTCATAAGCAATTACGCTGACTTCAGCGCAAGCAGCACGGTTGCATACGCCAATACGGCTTCCTGGACACTGCTTACAGGCGACGGCACCAGGACAGTATACGTGAAGTTCATGGATAAAGCAGGCAACCTGTCTGCTGTGTATTCGGACAATATCATGCAGGTAATGGGCACCATAAGCGGCGCGGTTTTCAAGGACACTGATCCATACGATACATACACTTATCTGCAGCCCATTGCCGCGGTTGTCATTGACATTATGAAAAATACGGAGATTATCGCTACTGCCGCAACCTACAGTGACGGTACATTCGGGTTCATGGATCTTAATAGCGGTACATACTCCGTTGTGGCAACGTGGATCGCTAATGACATAGTTTCCAGCGTGTCCAGCGACATCCGCACCGGGACTTTGGGCCTGACTTACACCCTGTCGATCAAATACAAGCTGGGCGAGATCTCAGGGCTGGTCGCGGGAGTCAAAGCCAGGGTAACGCCGTTCAAGTTCGGGTGCAAAGTGTTCTCGGCGGAATCAGACGGCATTGTTGAGCTCTCCCAGAGGGGAAGAGTTGTTATCAGGGTTCCTGTTGACGCTATCGGAAGGTACTCGATCCCGAACCTGCTGCCCGGAACATTCACTGCAAGGGCGTTTAACGGTTATATCTGGAGCAACACGGTCAGGGTAACGCTCAGGGAAGGCCAGCTGCTTAACCTTAACTTCACGTTTGAAGCCCTGCCTGAAACGCTGGTGAAGAGTTATCCCAACCCGGTTAAGAACGGTTCAGCGACAATCGAATTCTACTGCGACTATACTGCCGCAGACCTTGAAATAAGGATATTCACGCTCGACGGAGAAGTTGTAAAAACATTCGTATGGTTATACGGTGGAGTGTCGGGAACTATACATACTAAAGTATGGAACTGCGACAACGAGTTGACCGAAAAGGTCGCAAGCGGCGTATACCTGTACCAGGTTGTTGCCACGGATAAATTAACAAGTCAGCGCAAGTCGGTTGTGAAGAAACTGATGATCATCAGGTAGTCTCAAACCTCCCTCCTGAAAGATTTGCGGGTTTTCAAAAAGGTTTGAGTTACGTAACTCAGGGCTTCAGCCCTGAGGGTTTTAAGGAAAAATATGAAAGATACTAAAAAAATGTTATTTTGGGTTCTGATGGCAATGCTGATCGCGTTAGGGACAGCAGGGCAATGCGCGATAACGCAGATGGCGGTGCAGACCATTGACGGGTTTGGTAAGCCGACTGCTTCGTTCTCAGAGGGCGGGCAGATAGGGTTGGGAATATCCTTCTATAATAATAATGCAAATGTGGGGAGGGTTTATTTTGAATTTTATATTTATGAGCCCAGCGATACGCAAAAGCAGCACCCCGTTTTTACGCACTTAGGTAATTCCGCTCCCGGGGGTGCGGGAAATAAATCTTCTTCCCTGAAGGTGCCGGTCAACTTATTTTATACAAAACCAGGATTTTATATTTTTCAAGGCGTAGCTAAGGCAGATACAGAGACAGTCACGGATTATAGAAGATTCAGGATACTGCCCGGGGTCATCGACCTTTTCTACCCGCCCAACGCGATGAAAGACGTTGCTGATAACCCTCTTGTTTTCAGGTGGTATTCGTCCGGCGCGGACAAATACAGGATATTATTTGACGATAATTCGGGGTTCATGAACCCCATCTGGAGCACGGAAACAGACCAGGCAAGCGTTGAATACCCGGCTTTCCCTGCAGACCCCAGGCAGAAGCTTTCATCAGGAATAGTTTACTGGTGGAAGGTGGAAGGGCTGGACGCGTTCGGGAACAAGATACTTGACTCGCGCGCTCCTTTCAGTTTCACCCTGAAGGAAGCTATTGCTTCGGACGTGCTCGTGGAAAGGATCGGCATGCTGATAGACAGTGAGAAAGAGGAAATATTCATTTTCGCGGACGTGAAGAACGCGGGAGGCAAGGCCGAATACAACATACCGCTATCGGTCTATTTCAACGGAGAACAGGTAGGTTCGGCCAAAACCATAGACGTGATCCAGGTCAACGAAACAAAAAGGGTCACATTTGACTGCAGCAGTAAGGCAATGCAGCTTCTCGGTGCCAAGGAAGCCATAAATGTGGTTATTTCCGGAATGATAAATTTCGCCGACGACAGCCAGAAGAACAACCTGTTGACAGCGGCGCTGAAAATTGAACTTGAGAAAGCGAAAATAATAGGAAGGATCACTGACAGCGAAAGCCCGCCCATGGGGGTGGAAGGGGTTTCGGTGTTCTATTCAGGCCCTGTGAGCGGTGAAGTCAAGACAAACAATGGCGGGCATTACAAGATAGAAAACCTGCCGCTTGGGGAATACACGATAAGGACGGTAAAAGAAGGATTCGAAGTCCCGTCTTCTCTTTTGATAAGATTGGAAAAGAGAAAGGCCTGCACGGGCAATAACGTTGTCCTGGTAAAACTCGGAGAGGAAGCAGTTCTGCTCATCGCGGATCCTTCTTACAGCCCGGCTGATCCTTATTTAGGTGAAAGCATCACTGTTCAGGTCAGGATCAAGGATTCCAAAGGCATAGACAAAGTCGAAATACTCTACCAGCTCCCCGGAGAAGAAGGCGCCAGGACAATAGAAATGAACAGGGTGAGCGGGGACCAGAAGGAAGGAGTTTATGAAGCCACAATCAAACAATAAGTCAAATTGCAAATTGCAAATTGCAAATTGGTTAATCCTGATCAACCTATTGGCATTTTTGATAATGGTTGACACAGTTGCGCAAGCGGCGAGGATAGCCACGTTATCTTTGTTCTCGGGTAAAGTGGAGGTGCAGAGAAGCCAGAAAGACAGCTGGGAACCTGTAAAGATCAAAATGCCGCTTTACGTGAAGGACAAAGTGAGGACGGCAGCCAAATCTTCGGCGGAAATAGTGCTTGATGATAATAGTATATTGAGATTAAAGGAAAGGTCTGTTATGGAAATAAGGGACCTTAGCGAGGAAAGAGGGGCCAGAAATACTTCCTTCGGAGTACTTATCGGGAAGGTCTGGACCAGCGTGACACCCCAGCCCGCGGGTTCCAAGTTCCAGATACTCAGCACGTCCGCCACTGTAGGCGTAAGGGGCACGGTAATGGCCGTCAGCGTTGACGTGGAGCAGAACATGAGGGTCCTGCTTTTTGAGGGCAGCGCTATGATCACCACCATAAGAGCCAGGATGGAAGAAGCGCAGTCCTTGATGCTTTCCGCTAACCAGGCTGTTAATATAACACCCGTTGTTTTATCACAGCCCGAACCTATCAAGCGGCAGGAGCGCGGGGAGTGGGATGATTTCATAAAGGAAATGGATAAAATAAAAGATGCGGCTGCGCCTGAGGCAGGTATAAAGCCGGGCGGCACTATAAAATATTCCATAAAAGCAAAGAACGTTGAGGGCAAGGAAAAGGAATCCGCCAAATACTCAATTGAAACAAAGGGCGGGACAAGGCAGGAAACGCAATAAATTAAAACAGCTTATAAGCTTATAAGCTTGTAAGCTCACAAGTTATACAGTCAAAAAGCAAATGAAACGGATAATGATTTTTATTATTTTGGGTGTTATGATGGCACCGCCGGCGGCCATGGCCATTAAACAGGCAGAGCTTCAGCTGTCTGTTGCCTTCCCTGATCCCGTGAAAGCAGGGGATAAAATAACGTTCCAGGTGGTTATTTTAAACACAGGCAGCGAGACATGGCTGGCAAACAGGTACTCGATCTACGCTGAAATATACGACGCGCGCGAGAAATACCTGGCCAAGACCGACCAGATACTCGGTAATGTAGCGGTAGGCTCCGCGGGCATGGCTATAATATACCTGCCGTATGCAATTCCGCAGGATGAATATGAAGGCATGTATAAATACAGGATAATAGTGAATTATGAAAATAAGAGGATACTGTACAGCGATTTCCTGAGTTACACCGTAAGTTCGATCGCGCGCAAGGAGGAAAAAGCGTTCCTCCTGCCCGTAAAACTGAACGGCAAGGGCATGGTTTCATACAGGAACAGCACTGAGGAAAACTGGGACAGCTACTTATGGAATTTCAACCTGGGCCTGATGGGCCAGGCTTTTGATAACCCCATGATGTTTAAGCTTGATTCCGGGATTGCGACAGACGGCTTCAGGCTGAACACAATACTGCTCAATTACCGCCTGCCCGCGCTAAGCGTTTCAGCCGGGGACGTTATGCCCGTATTTTCACAGCTTGCCTTTTATAATACAGGTGTCAGGGGTTTTATGGTTGAATACAAACCGGGGAAGATAGAGCTGGCAGGAGTACTTGCGTCTTCGGTATTTGCCCGGCAGGGCACTGATACAGCGTCCGGTTCGTACGCAAGGTATACGGGCGGAGCCAGGGCAGGATTGGAAGCGGTTAAAGACATGAAATTCGGGGTTTCATGCGTTTATACTGCCGATGCCCCGGGTTCTCTTACGGATCCCGCCGTTTCTATGGCGCCGGCGAAAAACCTGGTCCTTGCAGCAGATGTTTCCTGCCTTATGTTCGGGAACTTCCTGCTGGACGGGGAATACGCATACAGCAGTTATTCGGCAGACCTGGCAAGCGACACGGCAGCGCTGGACGACGGCGCATACAGGATTTCTTTTTCAGCGATGCTGGGTGATATTACGGCTGGCATAACTTATAAGGAAGTAGGCACTTATTTTTCCTCGCTGAACAGCTCTTATTCAATAAGCGACAGGGCGGGGATAGAAGGGCTTCTTAATTACAGCCTCGATTTCCTGAAGATCTATTTCATGTACGGCAGATTCAACGATAACCTTAGCAATGCCCCTGAAAAGGTTACTACCGCGATAGACAACCTGTCTTCATTTGTCACGGTCGCGTTCAGGGGATTTCCCGTATGCACTCTGGGTTACACGTGGAACAGCCTGGTGGGTAATCCGGCGTCGCTCGTTAACAACGTTACCAGGAACGCGTCCATAGGGATAACGCATAAAATATGGGAAACCAACATATCCGCCGGGTACCAGGTCGCTGAATTTTACGATATCACTGACCTGTCGTCCGATATCATAAGCTATTCAGGCAATCTCCGCTTCAACCGCATGATAAACAATATTATTTCCCTGAACGCGGGAGTGAATTATTCCCGGCTCTACAGTATAGACCTTCCCAAGACCGATCAGACAGCGGGTGCAAGCGCGGGCGTGAATTACAGGCTGATACCAGAGAAATTCATCATTTCGGGATTTACAAGCGTTTCGCGCAGGATAGATGACGCCGGTACAACCGATAACCTTTATATTAACCTGAACGTGGACGGCACGTATAACATAAGCAGCGAGATGGCCCTTACGGTTGGGACAGGCTGGATTAATTCCGCGGACCAGATCAATTCCGCCAACAGCTGCCAGAGCTGGAGCCTGGGCACGCGCGCGAGCTACAGCTTCTAAATGCAGTCATGGGTCATGTGTCATGAGTCATGAGCAAAATTGGAATAAAAATAGTTCGAAGGAGGGAATATGTTACAAATTCAAAATGCAAAATGCAAAATGCAAAATGCCCCAAAGGGATCCATTCGGACAAAGGTCAAAATGATTATTTTTATTCTTGCCTTACACCTTACACTTTACACGTTACACGGTATTTGCGGGGGGCCAGGCACGACAGGAGCCGCATTCCTGAAACTGGGCGCAGGTTCTCGCCCGGTTGCCATGGGTGAGGCGTTCGTGGCAGCGGCAGACGATATAAACGCGCTTTACTGGAACCCGGCTGGCCTGGCGCTTGCAGACGGAAAACAGGTGAGCTTCGTCCATACAGAATGGTTCCAGTCGATCAGGTACGAGTACCTTGCTTATTGCCAGCAGGCTTTAGGCGGCACGATAGGGGCGGGGATTACCTACCTGTATATTGACGGCATAGAGAGGAGGGATGCGGCAGGAGTTCTGCTAAGTTTCGTGTCTATTCCGGCAAACGACCTTGCTGTTGCTGCCGCGTATTCAAAGTCCCTTTCAGAGAAGCTTGCTGTCGGGGCGTCGGTAAAATTCATAAACCAGCAGCTTGATGACCAATCCGCGATGGGTGTCGCGGCTGATATCGGCGTGCTTTTCAGGCCTTCTCCCGAAGGCCTGGCAGTAGGTGTTGCTTTGCAGAACCTGGGTTACCAGGCGGCTTTCGAGACAGTGGCAAGCCCGCTTCCCACAAACCTTAAGGCAGGAATATCCCAGAAATCCGCTGACGGCAACTTTACTTTCGCGGCCGATTTCAATTATTCCCTTCTTGACAGTATCTGGGCTGCCGGCGCAGGCATAGAATATTGGTTCCATCCGGTGTTTTCAGTCAGGGCAGGTTACAAATACAACAGCGCGATAAACAGCACTTTGGGGGCACTCTCAGGCCTTACCTGCGGTGTCGGATTTAAGGTAAGCATGATGAATATTGACTACGCGCTTGTTCCTTACGGTGATTTAGGTTATACGCACAGAATAACCGTGGGGGCTAAGTTTTAACGTGGGATGGAGAATGCCCGGTGGAATCCGGCCTGCTCACCATCTCGCAGGCGTCGCTAAACCGTCCCGATTTATTCATCGGGACAGCGACCCTTATGGCGATCTGGGTTATACCCACCGGATAACAGTAGGCGCTAAGTTCTAATTAGTGTCCAGTATCCAGTAACAGCAGTTTACAGAGTTTATAAAGTTTACACAGTTTACAAGTGAAAGATAAATTTCGTGTAAATCGTGTGCAATCGTGTGGTTAAATTTTGTGGTTTTGCGGTGGTTTTTAACAAGGGTCCTCTGAAAAGGGGACCCTTTTTATTTCCTTATATTTATACACTCTTTCAGCAGATTTTCAACGGAGGGGAAAGGGGTAAAAAAGGGGATTTTCTCTTGACTTTCAACGTAAAATATGGTATAATATATGAATTATATATATAATGAATAACGATGTATATATAATAGTATTTATGCTATAAGGAGGCAAAGTGAAAAGGTTTATTGCGGTAGGATTGGTGTGGGTTTTTATGCTGGGCGCGGTTGTTGTAAATGCCGCAGAAAAGAAAAGCACCAAGACAGGCACTGCTAAAAAGGCGGCGCCGGAAAAGTGGGTGGCTAAGATAAATGACAAGTACATAACCCTGGAGGAATTTGAATCAAGGTGGAACGCGATACCTTTCCAGTATAAATACCAGTACGGCCTTTTCGGCCCTGAAGGCAAAATAAGGGTTCTGGATACACTTGTTAAAAATGAGCTGCTTTACCAGGAAGGCATAAAGAAGGGTATATTGAATTCGGAGACAATAACCCAGAGGATCGAGGACCTGAAGAAACAGGTTGTTGCAGAGGAACTGCTGACAAGGCAGATGAAAGGCCTGGAAGCAAACGACTCCGAGGCTATGAGCTATTATAACGCGAACAAGCAGGAGTTCGGAGAGCCTGAACAGGTAAGGGTAAGGCATATACTTGTAAAAGCCGAGACCGAAGCCAATGAAGTCCTTGCTAAGCTGAAAAAAGGAGAGGATTTAGCGAAACTCGCCCCGGAGTACTCGATTGACCCGGGCACCAAGGACAAAGGCGGCGAGCTGGGTTTCTTTTCCAGGGGCCAGATGGTGCCTGAATTCGAGGAAGCGGCTTTCGGCTTAAAGGTCGGAGAGCGCAGCGGCGCCATAAAAACCGCATACGGCTACCACATTATAGAATCCGAGGAGAAAAAAGAAGGCTCCCAAAAAAGTTTTGATGAAGTAAAGGAAGAGGCAAAGAACGCCGCGTTCCAGGAGAAGCAGAGGAAGCTGTTTGAGGCTTACCTCGAGGAACTTGGCAAGAAGGCTGATGTTCAGCTTAAACAAGAGCTTCTTCAGTAAGGAAAACACATGCGTAAACTTATTTCTCTGATAGTTTTTAGTATAGTTTGTTTCTTTTTTATCTTACACGTAACACGTGACACGTTACACGTTTGTTACGCCGCCCAGGTCGTTGAGCGCATTGTCGCAAAGGTTAACGATGAGGTTATATTCAAGTCCGAGCTTGATGAATATGTCAGGAACGCGCGCGCCCAGATGGGAGACAGGATAACCGGCAGTGAGAGCGAGCTTGCCAGGAAAGCACTCGACCAGATGATAGAGGAAAAAATATTGCTGCAGGAGGCGAAAAAGGAAGATATAGAAGCCACGGAAGACGATCTGAAAACAGCGCTTCAGAACATAAGGGATAAGTTTCCCTCTAAGGATGAATTTGACAGAGAGATGAAAAAGCAGGGCATGACCCTTGCGGATCTGCAGGAAACGCTGAAGAAGCAGGTCAAAATATTGCGCCTTATAGAGAAAAACGTGAAAAGAAAGATACAGGTGACAAGCGGGGAGGGGAGGGAGTATTACAGGCAGCACAAGGATGAGATAGGGAAGCCGCTGGACAGCGCAAAAGAAGAGATCAACAACATTATTTTCGAGCAGAAGTTCAACGAAGCGTTCGGAAAATGGGTTGAAAAACTGAAAAAAAGAGCCATCATCGAGATCAAATTATAATTACAGTGTCGCCCCTGCGGCGACCCGCCATGCCTCGTCGGCAGGTCGCCGAAGTGGTGACCGAAGTGGCGGGATTCTGAAAGAGATTACCCCTGCAGCCCCGACATAAGAATCGGGACAAAACGCAGGGGTCCTTTAGGGACAGTGATTATTTAAATTTAGATAATCACCGTAATCAGCAGTTAAAAATCACCGTAATCGTTTTTACAAGGAAGGTGAGAAAGGTATGAAGAAACAGGTGGTCGGTATCACAATGGGCGACAGCACGGGCATAGGGCCTGAAGTTATAGCCAAGTCCCTCCTGGAGAAATCCATATACAAAGTTTGTTCTCCCCTGGTTATAGGGGACCCCGAGGTGATGAAGGATGCTTTCCGCATAATCAAAAAGAGAGCGTCTATAAATACCGTTAAAAAACCCGAGCAGGCTGAATTCAATTACGGCTGCATAGATATTCTTTTTTTCCCTGAATGGAGGATGGAGACCATCGTTAAAGGCCAGATAAATCTTTCTTCAGCCAGGGCATCAGTGGGATACATAAAAGAGGCGACAAACCTGGCTATGAAAAGGCAGATCGATGCTATCGTGACAGGCCCCATTAACAAAGAGGCGGTCAGGAAAGCCGGTTTTTATTTCGACGGGCACACGGAACTGCTTGCGCAGCTGACCAATACAAGGAAATACGCGATGATGTTTGTGGGGGGAGGCTTATATGTGGTTCTCCTTACAACGCACCTTCCCATCAAAAGGATCAGCAATTTCGTGATCAGGGAAAAGGTGTTAAAGGTGATTAACCTGACCAGGGAAGTGATGGAAGCCTATTTCGGCATCAGGAATCCCAGGATAGGCGTCAGCGGCCTGAACCCGCATGCCGGCGAGTCCGGCGTATTCGGGCAGGAGGAAATAAAGGAAATAATACCCGCAATAAAAGAAGCAAAGGAAAACGGGATAAACGTGACGGGCCCGATCTCGCCCGACATCATTTTCGTCAAGGCGAAGAAGAAGGATTTTGATGTTGTTGTTGCCATGTACCATGACCAGGCGCTGATCCCGATCAAGATGCTGGATTTCAGGAGGGCCGTGAACCTGACTATAGGGCTTCCTTTCATACGTACGTCTGTGGACCACGGCGTGGCATACGACATAGCCGGCAAGGGGACCGCGGATTACCATAGCATGGTCGAAGCGATAAAGCTTGCAGCCAGGCTTTCTTCCAGAAGCACCCTCACCAAAAAAACAGAATAAAAACAGCCTGCTGGTCCTACGGCAGCAGCAACCAATATGGAAACATTTGAGCAGGAGATAAGGCGGTTATTAGCGGAATACCATTTAAACGCAAGGAAACGCCTCGGCCAGAACTTCCTGGTTGACAGCGCGGTCGTTTCAAGGATAATACAGGCGGCAGACCTTTCCGGCGACGACACTGTTCTTGAGATCGGTTCCGGCCCCGGGATCCTGACCGGGCTCATAGCGGAAAAAGCCGGAAAAGTATTTGCCATTGAGCTTGACAGGGGATTTATAAAAATCCTTGAGGACAGGTTCGGCGGGAACAGCAAGGTCGGGATAGTAAGGGGGGATATCCTGAAGATCGACCTGCTTCCCCTTTTTTCAGCGGAACGGGAAAAACCGGTTAAGATCATAGCCAACCTCCCTTATTACATAACAACACCTATTCTGATGCGCCTGCTCAGCCTGAAACTGCCGCCGTTAAGCACCATGTTTGTAATGGTGCAGAAAGAAGTGGGCATGCGCCTGGCAGCAAAGCCCTGCTCAAAGGATTACGGCATACTCACGCTCGTTACCAGGTATTATGCGGAACCCGAAATGCTGTTGCTGGTGCCCAGGAATTCGTTCATGCCGTCACCCGCGGTCGATTCAGCGCTGCTGAAGCTTACCGTGCTTGAAAGGCCGCCGGTAAACGTGAAAGACGAGAAACTATTCTTCTCCGTTATTAAAACCGCGTTCGGGCACAGGAGAAAAATGCTCGTTAATTCATTTGTCAAAAGCCCGCTGGGATCTTCGACAAAAAAGCAGGTTCTCGGTTTTTTTTCTGCCGCAGGGATAGATCCCCGCAGAAGGGCAGAGGAACTGGGCATGGGAGATTTCGCCCGCCTTTCCGACGTTATACATGATAACAAACAGATGCTGGATCCTGGATCCTAGTTAAAGGAGTTTTATTTAAATAAATCCTTAATCCAGGATCTAACATCCCCGCCCTGAAACCTTAGGGCGAGGCTCGCCCAGGCATAGGCCATGGGCGGCAGCATCCAGGATCTGTTTAATGGAGATTGCATGAAAGCGATGGTTCTTGCCGGTGGTTTCGGAACAAGGCTCAGGCCGCTGACCTCCACCATACCAAAACCTTTGGTCCCTGTTCTGAACAAGCCCATAATGGCCCACACGGTGGAGCTTCTGCGCAGGTATGGTTTTAAAGACATTATTATGCTGCTTTTTTACCAGGGCGAGCTGATAAGGGATTATTTCAGGGACGGCAAAGACTGGGGCGTCAAGATCTCCTACATAGAAGAGGAGGAGGACCTGGGCACGGCGGGCTGCATAAAACTTGCCCGGGAATTACTGAATGAACCGTTCCTTGTGATAAGCGGCGACATACTCACGGATTTCGATCTCTCCGAAATAATGGATTTTCATAAAAGCAAGAAGTCTTTTCTTACCATAACGCTGACCAGGGTGAAGAATCCCCTCGAATACGGGATCGTCATTACAAAAGATGACGGCAGGATAGACAGGTTACTCGAAAAGCCCGGCTGGGGCGAAGTGTTCAGCGACACGATAAACACCGGGATATACGTCCTGCAGCCCGGGGTGCTGAACCACATACCCGACAAGAAAGAATTTGATTTCAGCAAGGACCTTTTTCCGCTCCTGATGGAAAATAAGCTGCCGCTTTACGGCTTCATATCCAGCGGTTACTGGAGGGATATTGGCAGTATTTCCGAATACAGCCTTGCGCATTACGAGGCGCTTAGAAAAGAGGTAAGGCTGGACCTTCCCGGGGAAAAAATGCGCGAGGGTAACGTCTGGATAGGAAGCGAAACTACCGTGGAGGCGGGAGCCATATTCAAGGGGACCGTTGTAGCCGGTGACAACTGCGTGATAAAAAGCGGGGTTGAAATCAGGGATTCGGTTGTGGGCGATAACTGCGTGATAGAGGAAGGCGCGGTCGTCAACAGGTGCATAATCTGGAACGGCACGATACTGGGGAAGAACTCGCATTTTAAAGAGAATATTATCGGAAAAAACTGCAAGATAGGCAGCAAGGTTTTTATGGAGGAGGGCGCGGTCGTTGCCGATGACTGCAGGATAGGGGACCAGAGCCTTATAAGGCAGTCTGTCAAGATATGGCCGCACAAGATCGTTGAGAAAGAGGCGATAGTCTCGACCAGCCTTGTCTGGGGCGAGAAATGGTCCAAGTCGCTTTTCGGCATCTACGGCGTGACAGGCCTGTCCAACATAGAGATAACGCCTGAATTCTCGGCAAAGCTCGGAGCCTCATACGGCGCTTCCCTTAAGAAAGGCTCGGCGGTCATTACCAGCCGGGACAGCCACCGTTCATCCAGGATGATAAAGCGCTCTTTTATTTCCGGCCTCCTTTCCACGGGCGTGAACGTGGATGATATCAGGGATATGCCGGTGCCGGTCGTAAGGTACATAATGCGCACTTCCGGCGAATACGCGGGGGGGATACACGTGCGCATGTCTCCCTATGACCCCAAGCTGATGGATGTCAAGTTCCTGGAGCCTTCCGGCATGGATATTTCCTCGGGAAAGGAAAAAGCGATCGAAAGGCTTTTTTTCCGCGAGGATTTCCGAAGGGCAAGCAGCGAGGAAACCGGAAGCCTTGAGGTCCCTTCACGCGTCATAGAGTATTACAGGGAAGGTTTCCTTTCGAAGCTGGACACAGGCCTGATAAAAAAGAGGAAATTCAAGATAGTGGTGGATTACGCTTTTTCCAGCGCGGGAAGCGTTTTTTCTTCGATGCTCGGTGAGCTCGGATGCGAGGTTATCGCGCTGAACGCCTACGTGGATGACAGGAAGACGGCGAAAACCGCCGAGGAATTCGAAAATTCCCTGAACCAGCTTTCTAATATCGTGGTCACGCTCAAGGCGGATATAGGTTTCATGTTCGACGCGGGCGCCGAGAAGGTCTTCCTGGTGGATGAGGGGGGGAAGGTCCTGTCAGGCGATCTTTCGCTCGCGCTGGTCAGCAGGCTCGTGATGGAGACCTATACGAAACCCGCGATAGCCGTGCCTGTCACAGCGTCGCATATCATTGAAGAAATGGGCAGGGAATACGGCGCTACCGTGGTGCGCACGAAAACCAATTCACACTCCATGATGGCGGCAGGGAGCACGAAGGAAATAAGTTTTATCGGCGAGATAAAGGGCGGGTATATATTTCCCGAATTCCAGCCGGCTTTCGACACCATGTTTTCGCTGGGCAAGATACTTGAAATGCTTGCCAGGACCGGGGGAATGCCCGGCAGGTTTGTTTCCGAGATCCCCAGGATCTCGATGGTCAGGGAGCATGTGTTCTGCCCCTGGGAGCTCAAGGGCAGGATAATGCGCCTGCTCATAGAGGAAACAAAGAACAGGAAAAGGGACCTTATAGAAGGCATCAAGATATACGAGGGTGAAAGCCTTGGTATACCATGGGTCATAATCCTGCCTGATGAGGACAGAGCCCTTTTTCACGTTAACGCGGAAGCCAAGACGACCGAGGAAGCAAAAGAGCTGACGCAGAAATATATAGCCAAGATAAAAGAATGGCAGAGGTAGGCACGATGGAGGATCTGAGGTACGCAAGCGCTGTTGCAAGGATAAGGGTCCTGGAAAAATCCCTTCTGTCCGGGGAAAAGATCCGGAGGATGGAGGACGCGCCCGATGTTCCGGGGGCCTGGCAGGAAACAAAGGGCTGGGGCCTGAAGGAGACAGGGGATATAAACGCCGGCGATGCCGGGGAAATAAACGCGTTCCTTTTAAGCGAGCTCAGGTATACCAGGGACCTTGTTCTTTCCTTGGCGCTGGAAAAGAACATTGCGGAGCTGTTTTTTATCAAATATGACCTGCAGAACATCAGGGCGGCGCTTAAAGGCATGGGTGACGAAGGTATTTCTGATATCGGGACGGTTCCCGCGCGGAAAATAAAATCAGCCATGGAAAGCAGCGATTTTACCGGCCTGCGCCCGATGCTGAGAAAAATAATGAGCGCGAGGATAGAAGAGCTGCGAGCGGAGCCCGAAAATGCGGGCGCGGTGCTCGATGCCGATGCATACAGGCTGAGCATGGAAGAGATAAACGGAACCGAGTTCCCGTCCAGGGAATTTGTCAGGGAGGTTTTCCGCACCGAGATCGATATCCACAATCTCAGGAGCCTTGCCAGGAGCAGGAGGCTTTCGAGGAAAGCCGATTTTTTTTCCAGGATAGCCCTGGATGGCGGCACGCTGGAAAAGAAATTTCTGGTTGACAGGTATGAGTCGGAAACGGGCGGCCTGGATAGCATGGTGAGTTCCAGGCTGCAGGAATCCAGCGCGAGGCTGAAGAAATTATATGAGTCCAGCATGTACACGGCTTTCGGTTTTGAACCGGTAATAACATATTTAAAAATGAGGGAAAGGGACGCCAGGCTTATCAGGGGAATAATGCTGTCAAAAATTTACGGAGAACAGCTGGATACGGCAGACTATATGGTTTAGGCCATAGCAGGCCAAGCCAATTATGAGTTATGAATTATGCCCCAAAGGGATCCCTTCGGGAAATTATGAATCAACAACAAGGAATTTTATTTAAACAAGGAGTGTTCCCGCCCAAAAGATTGGCGGGTCCGCCAATTAGTGTGGCGGAAACCTGTGGTTAAAAGAGAAGTTTACATGGTTTGCATAGTTTAAAGAGTTTCCAGGTCAAGATAATTAGTGGAAATTAGTGCAATTCGTCGTTTATCGACGTAGCCCACAAAGAATGTTGCGAAGCAAACAATTCGTGGTTAGGTGGTTAGGGGGATTTACGATGGAGGAGATAGCAGCGGTTGGGCCTGATGCCGGAGTTCTCGGTTTTGCCGCGTGCGGGATAAAGGTCTTCCCGGTAAAAAACGCGGAAGAGGCCGCAGGCATAATAAAAAAAATTATTGGAAAGTATGCCATTATACTTGTGAGCGAAACATTTATCGATGAGTTGAAAAAAAACATAAGGGATGTCGAAACAGGCGGATCGTCCATGATACTGCCCTTGCCAATGCTCGGTAGGTCTTCGGGAAAGGCAAAGGAAAGGATCGAAAGGTTCATCAGGGGGGCGATAGGCATCCCGGGGCAATCAGTCTAAAATGAATATTTTCTTGCTTTTTACTTGCATTTTAATAAAAAGATGGTATAATACAATGAGTGGAAAGGAAACTTTCCAAGTCTTAAAATACGGGGGTAATGGAAATGGGCAAGGTTATTTTAAAGAATGCCGTAAAAAGAGAAAAGGGATGCATGTATTATGTGGATGGCAAGGGAAATCTTTGCGAAGCAAAGATGGCAAAAGGCGGGAAGAGGAAAAAGAAATAACCGTTAGTTCTGTTTTATTAACTTTCCTGAATAGGGTTGGCGCGTCCTGTGCCAACCCTATTTTTGTTTAAATATGATTACACGGATTTTAAAAATGATTCCTCAGATTAAAAATATCCTGGAATCTGTGTAATCGGTGGAAACATGGGATGGCTTGATTTTGCGGTTTTGGGCGTTTTGATAGCAAGTATTGTCCTGGGGCTTAAAAGAGGCCTTGTAAGGGAAATAATTTCGCTTGCCGGCATAATAACGGGGCTTGTTATCGCGAGCCGTTTTTATAAAAACTTTACGTTCTTTGGAAATACCTTTAAAAACCCGGTCCTGGGAAGGACAATTTCATTCCTGCTGATCTTTGCCGGGATCGCGGCTGTATTCGGCATAATAGGCATGCTGGTGCATAAATTCGTAAAAGCAGGCGGCCTGGGTATGCTTGACCACCTGGGAGGGTTTATATTCGGATTTTTAAAGGGTGTATCGGTTACGGGGATCATCCTGTTCCTGCTCTCAAAATTTGTGTTTTTCCAGAAATTAATGGATAAATCACCTGTAGCATCAGCCATCCTGAGGGTTTTTAGAAATATACTTTACCTTATATGGAGCAAACCGGAGACAACGGAATACATATAGCAGGATGACATTTCAAATTTCAAAATGCAAATTGCAAAATTTAAAATGAAAAGAAATATACTTTTGGTGCTCCTTTTTGTTATGGTATGCGGTGCTTCCGGCGCGGCAGACGTGAAATATCTCAGGCTGGACAACGGAATGACCGTGATACTGAAGGAAGACCACAAGATACCGGCTCTGGCGATCCAGCTGTGGGTAAGGTGCGGTTCGAAAGACGAAGAAGAAACGATGGGCGGCATTTCGCATTTCCTGGAGCATATGGCATTCAAGGGGACCGAGAAGTACGCCGTAAATGAAATTCACAGAGAGGTTGAGAAGAGGGGCGGGGACATAAACGCCGGCACTTCCAGGGATTTTACCTATTATTACATTATCCTGCCCGGCAGCTTGTTATCCTATATGGGCGAAACTCAGGCGCAGGGCCGGGAGAAGGCCGGGAATTCAAGCCTGCGCACCGGGCTCGATATCATATACCAGGTTTCTATGAAGTCTGTTTTCGCGGATGAAGAGATCGAGAAGGAAAAGCTTGTGGTCCTCGAGGAGATAAAACGCAAGTACGATGACCCGCAGGGTTACCTGTGGGACCTTTTCAATCAGGCGGTTTACGCCGGTTCTCCGTACGCGCACCCGGTACTCGGGACCGAAGTATCCGTTGGGAATTTCACTTCCGGGAACGTTGCGGATTATTTCAGGGAGCATTATACCCCGCGGAATTTCATTCTTGTGCTCGCAGGTGATTTTAAGACCGGTGAAGCCGCGGGTATTATCAGGGAGCTTTTCGGAAAAGAGAAGGGCGGCCCGGTCTTTCCGGCGGCCCATGTTTCTCTTCCCCGGCAGCGGGAAAACCCGGAAGAAGTAAAGGCCGAAAGGAACATGATGCAGGCTTACCTGATAACAGGGATGCTCGGTCCCGCCGGCGCTGACCAGGATGCTTACGCCATGGACGTTCTGGTCTACATACTCGGAAAAGGCAGGGCTTCAAGGCTTCACAGGATACTGAGGGAACGCAGGGAACTTGTCTGGGATATCGACTGTTCTTTTATAACGCAGGCGGGAATGGGGCCGTTCTACGTGTATGTGGAATGCGATCCGCAGAAGATCCCCGAAGCGCGCGAAGAAATAAAGAACCAGCTGGACAGGTTTTCAGTGGAACAGGTGACTGAAGAGGAGATACGCAGGTCAAAAGCCCTTATAGAAAGCGAATACCTGCTGGGAACCGAATCAAACCAGGGTTTTGCTTTTAACCTGGGATACTACGAGCTCATAGGTTCCTACAGGTGGGGGCTTGACTATCTGAAGAATATCATGAAGGTGACAAGCGGAGACATATTGCGGGTAGCCCGGAAATACATTGCAACGGAACGGTCCTTATGCGTAATGGTTGTTCCTTCTTCTGCGCAGTAGTAGTAATATTGCTTGGTTTTTCCGCACCTGTTCTTTCTGCCGACAAGTATATAACGAATAACGGCATTACGGTTATATACCAGCAGGATAAATCAAGCCTTATGACGCATGCCGTGGCTTTCATAAAAGGCGGCAACTGCGAAGAGAAAAAAGGGCAGGTGGGCATAACGACCTTCCTCCAGAGGATGCTTCTCAAGGGGACGGACGGCCGCAGCGCCGATCAGATAGCCGAGGGAATAGAATCGCTGGGCGGCTCGCTGGGGGCCGATCTTTCAAATGATTTCCTGCAGATCTCGCTTACGGTGCCGACAAGGTATTTCAGGGAAGGGTTCGGCATCTTCGCGGACGTGATAAGAAACCCGGCCTTCCCCGAGAACGAGGTTGAAAAGGAGAGGAAGGTATTGCTTGCGGATATCAAGGCGCGCTACGACGAGATATTCCCTTACACCTACGACTATTTTCTTATGACGATGTACGAAACCCTCCCGTACGGCAACCTGATCCTTGGCGACAGGGAAGATGTCCGCGCGCTTACCAGGCAGGATATAATACAGTATTATTCCGGGTTCTGCGCCCCCAACAATATCGTGCTGGTTGTCCTGACGGGAATACCCGTTACGGATATCAAAAAAAGGATTGACGCGGAATTCGGGGATATGCTGCCGCGCGACAGGAACTGGGCGGGCAGCTGGGAAGTGCCGGAACGCGGCGAACCTGCCAGGATCACCGCGGGCAGGGGTTTCAAGCAGGCATTCCTTATGGTCGGTTTCGCGGCGCCGGAGGTCAGCTCAGATGATTACCCGGTGATGAAACTGGTCAATAATATCATAGGTGAAGGCGGCAGCTCCAGGGCATTTGTCCGGCTCAGGGAAAAAGAGGGCCTGGCGTATGAGGTCGGCTCTTTTTATCCTTCAAGGAAGAATACAAGCCATTTTGTTGTCTATATGGGCCTTGCCCCGGAAAATATCTCTAAGTCCAGGGAAGAGATCCTTGATATCCTGGATTCGGTTTCAACGCTCTCGGATGACGAGCTCAGTGACGCTAAATCATACCTTATCGGCAAATTCATACTGGACCACGAGAGCCCGCAAAGGCGCGCGTGGTACCTGGGCTGGTACGAGATAATGGGGAAAGGGTACGGGTATGACGAAAAATACCCGCAGGAGATAGCCGGCGTGAAAAAAGAGGATATAGAAAAGGCAGCCGCGGCATATTTCGGGAAAGACAACTGGGTATGCGTTGAGGTAGTGCCGCAGAAATAAAAAATGAACCACAGTTCAATAGCTCAATTGCTTCCCTGCAGGCCCTTATGGCCTAACGCAGGGATTTCACTCCCAGTTCAACAATAGTTCAATAGTTCAAGGAATCCTCTGTGTCCTCTGTGGTTAGAAGTATGTTGGATAGGGATCTCAATGGATAAAATAGAAAGACTGCTGAAAAAAATAAGGGCGAAAAAACTGGGCGTAAAAAAAGCGATGGAGGAACTGAAGCTGCTTCCTTACGAGGATATCGGTTTTGCGAAGATCGACCATCACAGGAAGCTGAGGAAGGGCGTGCCGGAGGTTGTTTTCTGCCCCGGGAAAAAACCGGAGCATATAGCGCTAATTATGTCGAAGATCCTCAGGTATACCGATACCGTGCTTGCCACCAGGGCTTCTCCGGATATTTTCAAGCTCGTCCAAGGCAGTATACCTGACGCGATCTACTTTGAGGACGCCGGGATAGTGGCAGTATGCAGGGGCAAAAAAGCGCGGAAACGCGGCAGGGTCCTTGTAGTGAGCGCCGGTTCAGGCGATTTCCGCGCTGCCGAGGAGGCAGCGGTTGTCCTTGAGCTTCTGGGGAACAGGGTTGATCGCCTCTACGACGTGGGGGTCGCGGGCCTGCACAGGCTGATATCAAACAAGGACAAGCTCAGTAAAGCGAATGTTATTATTGTCCTGGCAGGTATGGAGGGAGCGCTGGCAAGCGTTGTGGGCGGGCTTACAGACAAACCGGTCATAGCGGTTCCCACAAGCATAGGGTACGGGGCAAGCTTCAGGGGCATCGCGCCCCTGCTCACAATGCTTAACTGCTGCGCGCCCGGGGTTACGGTTGTGAACATTGACAACGGGTTCGGCGCGGGCTATTTCGCGCACCTTATAAATAAATAAAAGCGTGTCAGAGTGTCAACGTATCAACGTGTCAAAGTAAATACATTTTCAGTAATTCTTTGTTGTTACGCTGATACGCTGATACATTGATACGTTGATACGCAGTAAGGAAAAAGAATGCGGGCCGTGGTCCAGAGGGTCAAGTGGGCGAAGGTATCCAGGATATCAGGCGAAAAAAGTGAACCGCTGGGTGAGATAGGCAAAGGCATGCTTATTTTCCTCGGGATAGGGAAGGGCGATAGCGCGTCCGATGCCCAGTACCTTGCGGACAAACTTTTAAACCTCAACGACGGCCCCGTTACCTTTGTAATAGACTCTAAGCAATGAAAGTTTTTGACACTGATCTGCACAGATATACACTGTTAAATCAGCGAAAATCAGTGTCTAATACAAACGCATAAAATAACCTGATAGTGTCATTGCGAACGAACGAAATGAGTGTGGCAATCTCGTCGTTAAAATGGGGGAGAGAGTGAAATCAATTAAATATGCGGTATTTTTTCTACTCAGCGTGCTGATATTATCGCCTTGTTCCTCGCGCACCGCGCGCGCCGATACGCTCGCGCGGGACATATACAGAGAGGGCATAACCGGTGCCAGCATAAGGGCAATGGGGATGGGCGGGGCTTTCATCCATATCGGGGACGAGAACCCCGCGTATTTCAATCCGGCCGCTCTTCTTGGTTCCAAGGACTGCAAAATGACCAATAATTCCGTTTTCCTTTTCAGTGACAAATTCAGCTTCGGTAATTCCTCGCTTGTCAGGGTAAATGAGAATATTTATTTTTCACTTTCCGTGGGCAATGACGTTGATATGCTGGGAGGGACCAGATACACGGTCCTGGGAGGATACGCGGTGCCTTTCGGAGAATCCACGACTTTCGGTTTTAATGTGAAAGAAAAAGTAGCAACCGCAAACGGCGTAAAAGCAGGACCAGGTTTTGACGTGGGCCTTATAGGGAAATCAACCTTTTTTACAGCCGGCATAATGGTGCAGGACCTTTTTACGTACGTGGACGGGGCATGGGAACCTACCTATATCAAGGTTGGTTTCGGCATGTCGCCTTTTAACAAGCCGTTTGAATATCTTTCAATAAATATGCAGGGAGATTTTATCTGGTCTTTAGAAACAGAGGAGTTTGATTTTGGAAAGATGCGGCTTGGCGTGGAATATTACCTTTTTGACAAGCTCCTGGGCCTAAGGTTCGGCTATATCTATTCTTCGCTCAACCAGTTTTTACTGACTGCAGGTGCAGGGGTTGATCTCAAATACCTGTCAATCAACTATGCGTATACGGGTTCGATCAACGATTACGGCCACTGGATCTCCGCTAATTTTTATTTCTGGCCTAAAACCCCCGAGGAAATAACAAAGACCAGAGAGCAGGAACTAAGCAAAAAAACAGTTACAGAAAAAACAGGAAAACTTCCGGGAACGGTCCCGGGCACTGAAGCTCCGGAGGCCAGGGAAAACAAGGATATGCAGATAGAGCTTCTTAACACGAAGCTCGAGCTTGAAAAATTAAAGGTCCAGACCCTTGAGCTTGAAAGATCATTCAGGGAATCTATGGCAGAGCTTGAAAAGATGAAATTTTATTCTGAAGAGAAAGAGCTTGAGAATATCAAGCTGAGATTGCCGGAAACCGTATCGGTGCTCAAGACAGAAAGAGGGTTTATCTTAAGGTTCGGATGTGACGGGGCTTTTTACCAGGACAGCGCGGTCATAAAGACGGCATTCCACGCGGTCCTTGACAAGGTGGCTGAAATTATAAAGCAGTACCCAGGTTCGGGGGTGAGGGTAGAAGGCTACGGCGATGCTTCTGTGACGGACGAAAAGAACCTGGCTTTAACGCAGGCAAAGGCGTCTGGGATCGCGGATTATCTCACGATAAAAGGCGTGGGCGAACAGCGGTTCACGCTTATAGCCGGTTACGGGTCAAAAAATCCTATTGACACCAACAATACCGAAGCGGGCAGGGCGAGGAACAGGCGGATAGAGATCCTGATTATCAAATAAGAAACAGATGAAGATCATGATCTTATATGAATTAAACAGTTTTGTCGGTTTGGTCAGTTTGGTCAGTTCTAACCAACTAACCAACAAAATATTTTAAAAAAAGGAGGTGATTCATACATGGGTAAAATTATTATGAAGAACGCCGTAAAAAGAGAAAAGGGATGCATGTATTATGTGGACGGCAAGGGAAACCTTTGCGAAGCGAAGATGGCAAAGGGCGGAAAAAGGAAAAAGAAATAAGCTGTAAAGATCATGGTGTCACGGCCGCCTCCTAAAAGGCGGCCGTGGCTCCCTGGTTTTATGTCATTTAAATTTATAATTTAAAATTTACAATTTGACTTGTAGTTTTGTATTATGTGCTTGTAAGAACTTGACACTCCGTGTCAGAACCTTGTTGCTATTAAACTAAACGTCGTGGGTGAGAACGCAATATGTCTGGGTGCGAGATGGGTGCTTGTAGCTCAACTGGATAGAGCGTTGGCCTCCGGAGCCAAAGGTTGCCCGTTCAAGTCGGGTCAAGCACATTTCCTTATAAATACAGTGACAAGTAACTAGCGTAGTGTCTCTAACAGATCTTTACATTTGGGCTGTCATTGCGAGGAGTGTTAACGACGAAGCAATCTCGACCTAAAAATCGAGATTGCCACGCTCCCTTTGGTCGCTCGCAATGACAACTCAAAGCAGAATCAAATGTCAAGGGATTTATGTGACACCACACTAGTGACAAGTAACAAGTTCAGGGATTTTCTAACCAACTAACCAACTATCAAACTAACAAACTATGCGTATCGCATACATTGACTGCTATAATGGGGTAACACCCAGGAAACTGCTCGCCGCGGTACTGGATTCCGGCGCTTCTGAGCCTGAAGCGCAAATGAAAAAGCTTGGCGTTAAATTCAGGATAAAAAAATCCAGGAGGACAGGCGGGGTTCCGCGCACGGTGGCAGACCTGGAATGCAATGCTCCCCTGAAGCCGACAAATATTGGGGAAATAACCGCTTTTATAAGATCCAGCAGGATCAGGCAGAGCGTTAAAAACAAACTCTGTAAAATATTTTACGGCGTGGCAGCCGCGGAATCAAGGGTTCACGGGGAGCCGGTCGAAGATGTCCATCTTTTTGAGGTCGGCCATCCGGCCGCAATACTTGCCGCGACAGGCATTATCGCCGGATTAGAAGAGCTCAAGATAGGCACGATATACGTTTCTCCCCTGGCGCTTGGTTCCGGAAAGGTACGGTGCAGCCACGGCTTGCTCTCCGTGCCCACTCCTGCCACGCGCGAGCTGACCCGCGGAATACCTGTTGTAAATACTTCCATAGGCGGGGAGCTCACTACGCCGCTTGGGGCGGCGATAGTTTCCTTTCTTGCGCGCGGTTTCGGGGGATTCCCGGAAATTTGCGTTGAAAATATTTATTGCGGTGCGGCCGCAGACGGCCGCGGGCCGCTCACTATATACACAGGAAAGTAATCCGGAGGTTCAAATGAATCTTAACAAAAAAATTATCTACGCTGCAGTTCCTGTCGTTATTTCACTTTACCTATTTTGTTTCCATGCCGGCGAATGCCTGGGGCAGAAAAAGAACGCGCAGGGCAAGTCGATAGTGGCTAAGGTGAACAGCAGCGAGATCGCGGAGGATTTTTTCAATTCCGTGTACGACAGGTTCATGCAGGATTTCCGCAATTTCAACCCCGGTTCGCCTGTGGATGAAGAAACAAAGAACTGGGCAAGGAAATACGTTATAGATGAGTTCATCAAGCGCGAGATCGTGATACAGGAAGCCAAGAAAAAGAATTTCAAGGTAAGCGACGCGGAAGTGGACAAGATCATAAAAGACCATCCGTATTTCAAAGGTAAAGACGGCAAGTTTGACAACACAAAATACCTCTGGGCGATAAATGATCCAAATTTCAACCTGAAACAGGTAAGGGAACAGGTGCGCGGTGATGACGAACTGATCTATACCGAATTCCAGAAGGAAATGATGAACCGTGAAAAAGCTTCTGACGGCGAAGCCCTGGAGGAATTCAAGAAACGCACTGAAAAGGTAAAAGTCCAGTGCGCCCTGCTGAAGTCCGCGGTAGTGGCGGACACAAGCCTCACCGAAGCTGAGATCTCCTCATATTTCAAAGCCAATACCGAAAAATACCGCATGCCGGCTCGGGCCAAAGTGAAGTATGTGGTCATAACTCCGGAAAAGGTAAGGAGCGGCACCACTGTGTCAAACGAGGAGATAGCGGCATATTACAATTCCAACAAAGATGAATTTTTCCTGCCCGAGAGGATCAAGATAAGCCATATAATGGCGGCGGTGCCTCCTGATGCGGACACGAAAACCCAGGATGAAAAGAAGGCCGTGATCGAGAAGGTACTCGGGCTTCTCAAATCGGGCAAGAAATTCGAGGACCTGGCGGGAGAATATTCGGAGGACCGCGGGACTGCGAAGGAAGGCGGTTCGATAGGGGGATACATACCTAAAGGCAGGATGAGGGACCTTGACGATATCCTCTTTGCCATGAAGAAAGGGCAGTATACAAAAGAACCCGTGAAGACCGCTTTCGGGTACCACGTATTCAGGCTGGATGACAGGCGCGATGCCGGGATAGGCCTTTTTGACGAGGTTTTTGACGCTGTCCGTGAGGCAGTCCTGAAGAAAAAAAGCAAGGAAAGGGCAGCACTGGTGGCAGGCCAGATCGCCGCGGAAGTAAAAAACATCACGGACCTTGAAAGCAGCGCGGCGCCTTACGGCGGCCTTACGGAGACCCCGCTTTTTTCGGAAAAGGATTCACTCGATACCATAGGGTACATACCTGAATTTAACAAAAGGTCTTTCGCGCTCAAGAAGGGCGGTATCGACAGGTCCGCGGTGCCTCTTGAGTGGAGGCCCAAAAAAATACTGGGTCATGCGGTTATTGCCTTGGCAGACAGGATCGAATCGTCTATTCCTACCATGGAAGAAGTAAGGAATTCCCTTATCCTGGACTGCAAAAGGGACAAGGAAAAAGAGCTGACGCGTATTAACGCGGACAGCGTTATGTCGGCCCTCAGGGCATCAGATAATTTTATTACTACAGCAGAAAATGCTGGCTGCGAAACAAAGGAAACCACTATTACGAGATACCAGTATTATATCGAGGGCATAGGGTATGTGCCGGACCTTGCAAAGGCAAGTTTCGACTCAACCCCGCAGGAGGCCGGGCTGATAAAGGGCGGCGCCGTATATTCGGTAGAGGTGCCTGCGGGGATCTGCATATTTAAGCCCGTTGAAAGGACAGGGGTGGACGAAAAGGCTTTTGCCAAAGAAAAAGACAGCCTGAAAAAAAATATTGAAAGCCAGAAGAACACGGCTGCTTTTGACAAGTGGTATGATGAAGCCAAGAAGCGCGCAAAGATCGAAGTATACATAAAGACGGAATAAAAATGAACCCGGTTACCGCGGTCCTGGTCGCTGTCATAAGCTACCTGGCCGGCTCGATCCCGTTCAGCTACCTGTTTGTCAGGTGGGCCAAGGTCATTGACCTTCGAAAATTCGGGGACGGCAACGTAGGCGCGACAAATGCCTCGAAGGCCGCGGGCAAGGCGGTTGGCACAGCGGCTTTCCTGTTTGACGTCATTAA
>Ga0210016_1001003_pt1 | contig 25954 bp, 25 predicted proteins | sample CryGeyCG2014_300_FD_185454 | JGI IMG/M metagenome (GOLD analysis project Ga0210016, IMG submission 185454) | Groundwater microbial communities from aquifer - Crystal Geyser CG02_land_8/20/14_3.00 (SPAdes) (version 2) | ecosystem: Environmental > Aquatic > Deep subsurface > Groundwater | place...
CCGTAGTCCATATTCGCCAATGTAGATTTAAGTTCTCACTTTGTTCGAACAATAGTTTATGGTTCGAGCGTAGCGAGAACTATTTATAGTTTTTAGTTCTCACCTTCGGTTCGAACAATAAATTTCTATGGTTCGAACAATAAACTTCTATGGTTCGAACAATAGTTTATGGTTCGAGCGTAGCGAGAACTATTATTGTTGTCCCCACCAATTTTTATCGTCAAAGCGCTTTTTCTCCAGCGAGTCATCCTTGAGGGTCTTTTTTATTTCTAGATCAATCTTTGGATCATAAGCCCGGATTGTCGGCATCACATCATCGGGCTTTTCCAAAAGCGAGTGATGCGGCTTATTCTCGGATTTCTTTTTCTCGATTCTACTCGTTTCGACTACTGGTGGGTACAAGTCTTTTATAAACTTCTTTTTAGTTATTTTTTTTGGGTTGGCTTTTTCTGATTCTTCTTTCGCTTTTTTTGAATTCTGAATTATGAATTCTGAATTATGAATTTTTGGTTTTTGTATTTTCTTTTCTGGTTTTTTCGCTTCTCCATGATTCATTATTCCTGATTCAGTATTCACTGACTCTGGTTTTTCCACTGGTCGCACTAGCGTCAAAGACGAGACTTTATCCGCTTTTCGCAGTTTCATCAAGGTTACGCCCTGAGTATCTCGACCAAGCCGCTTAATGCTCTTGATCGCCATTCTAATAAACTGGCCATTTTTTGAAGCCAAAAGCGCATCTCCCAAATCATCATAAATCACTTCAACGCTAACAAGATTTCCTGTTCTTGGCGTGCAATTCGCGGTTTTTATTCCTATCCCTCCACGTTTTTGAATATTGAAATTTTTTATCATCGTCCGTTTGCCAAAACCATTTTCAAGCACTACCAAAAGATCAGGAAAACCGGCGGCCGGCGTAAAATATTTTTCACCTTCTGGAATCACCGCACTGCCGATAACACTATCACCTTCACGCAATTTCATACCAATGACACCAGCTGCACTTCTACCCATCGGCCGAACATCTGACTCTTTATAGCAAATTGCAAGGCCTTTATTTGAAACTTCGATAACAACATCACGGCTTCCCGAAATCTGAACCCATTTCAGCTGATCACCGACCCCAAGTTTAATGGCGGCAATTCCAGTTTTGCGTATATGTTGGTATTTCTCTACTCCCGTCCTTTTGACAATACCTTTAACTGTGGTCATGACAAAATACTTGCCAGAGGTATTTTCATTTTTTCTAACGGGCAGGATTGCTGTTACTTTTTCGTTCTGTCCAAGTTGAATAATATTAACAATAGGAATACCTTTTGACTGTCTAGAGGTCGCTGGCAGCTCGTAAACTTTGTTAGCAAAAATCCGGCCGGCATCGGTAAAGATATAAAGATCGTCGTGAGTCGAAGCTGAAACCATGTGAGCAATCGAATCTTCTTCTTTTGTCGTAATGCCGGTCACGCCCTTGCCACCACGAATTTGCTTACGATAAGTACCAACCGGTTGGCGTTTGACATAATTACCACGAGTCAAGGTTATAATTACCTGCTCATCAGGAATCAGATCTTCGGCGGAGAATTTGCCAAGAGCAGATGGCACAATCTGAGTCTTGCGTTCATCTCCATATTTTTCTTTGACTTCCAGCAAATCTTTCTTGACTAAAGCCAGTATTTTTTCTGAATGGGCTAAAATATCTTCCAGATAAGCGATTAATTTAAGTTTCTCCCTGTATTCATCCTCAATCTTCTTCCGCTCCAGAGCAGCTAGGGCTGAGAGTCGCATATCGAGAATGGCGTTAGCCTGAATTTCAGTTAAGGAAAATGAAGATACTAAATTCTTGGCTGCCACCTCTCGACTCTCCGATTTCTTGATAGTTTCAATTATCTTATCAATATCATCAAGTGCAATTCGCAGTCCTTCTAGAATATGAGCTCGCTCTTTGGCTTTAGAGAGATCAAACTTCGATCGACGTTCAATGACTTGTTGGCGATGTTCTAGATAATACTCCAAAACTGAGCGCAGATTCATTACTCGTGGCTCAAGTGAAGGAGTCAAGGCCAACATATTAACATGAAAAGATGTTTGAAGTGGCGTTAGTTCAAATAAGCGGTTTAAGACTTTTTTCGGGTAAGAATTGCTCCGAAGTTCTATTACTACTCGGACGCCATCGCGGTCTGATTCGTCCCGAATATCAGCAATGCCATCGATCTTATGATTTTTAACCAACTGTGCTATTTTCTGAATTAAAATTGATTTATTGACTTGATAAGGGATTTCAGTCACTATTATCTGGAAACCGCGTTTGACCTCTTCAATTTCAGCTTTAGCCCGCATTACAACTTTTCCTTTACCGGTAATGTAGGCTTGCCTGATCTCTTCAAGATCAAAAATCACTCCGCCAGTTGGGAAATCTGGGCCCAAAACATATTCTGTCAAATCTTCTGAGGAGGCTTCTGGATTGTCAATAAGATGAATTAAGCCGTCACAAACTTCGGAAATATTATGTGGTGGAATATTTGTTGCCATACCAACAGCAATGCCCATCGTGCCATTTAGAAGCAATTGTGGAACGCGCGAGGGCAAAACTGTCGGCTCTTTCTTAGTCCCATCATAGTTATCGACAAAATTAACTGTATCTTTCTCAATATCAGTAAGCATTTCTTCCGCCAATTTAGTCATCCGGGCTTCTGTATAGCGCATGGCAGCAGCCCCATCACCATCCATTGAGCCAAAGTTTCCTTGGCCATCAACTAAGAGATATCGCATTGAAAAATCCTGGGCCATGCGAACCAGAGTGTCATAAACTGCAACATCGCTATGCGGATGATAGCTTTTTAGAACTTCACCGACAACAGCCGCGCATTTTCGATATTTAGTATTTGATCTAAGGCCGGTCTCCCACATCGCATAAAGCACTCGGCGGTGCACTGGTTTCAGGCCATCACGAACATCAGGTAAAGCCCGCGAAACTATGACACTCATTGCGTAATCAAGATAGCTTTCTTGCATCTCTTCTTGGATATTACGGGGAGCTAACTTACCGATATTGGAATCGACAAAATCCGGTTCGACACTACCAGTTGCCGATGGTTCGACATTTTCTTCTTCAGTTTTATTTTCTTCAGACATAATTTTTTATATAATGACTAAATCCGAAATCCGAATGACAAAAAAGTTATTAAATACCCAAACTGACTTTCTTCGACATTCTGGTTTCGTCATTTGATTTAAACATCCAGGTTTTTAACATTTTTTGCGTGAGTTTGGATAAAACGCTTCCTCGGCAAAACCTCATCACCCATTAGTGTCGTAAATATTTCATCTGTTCGTTCATCTTCTGGAGCTTCAACTTTAAGTAAAATCCTATTCTTTGGGTTCATTGTTGTCTCCCACAGCTGAGTCGGATTCATCTCCCCTAAGCCTTTATAGCGCTGGATCGAGATTCCTGCGGCGGCTGACTTAGCTTTGATGCTTTCGACAATATCATCACGCTCGCGATCTGAATAAGCGTAGTGTATTTCTTTCCCTGAGGTTATTGCATAAAGTGGTGGCTGAGCGATATAGATGTTACCTACCTCAAAAAGTTTAGGATAATTTCGGTAAAAGAAAGTTAGAAGCAAAGTGCGAATATGAGCACCATCTACATCAGCATCAGTCATAATAATTATTCGATGATATCTTAACTTATCGTAATTGGTCTCTTCGCCGATCCCGATTCCTAGAGCCACGATCAAGGCTTTAATCTCTTCTGATGAAAGCATTCGGTCAAGTCGAGCGCGTTCAACATTTAAAATCTTGCCCCGAAGTGGCAGAACTGCCTGAAAGCTCCTATCTCGCCCCTGTTTGGTAGAGCCACCAGCCGAATCTCCCTCAACAATATAAAGTTCAGTTCTCTTAGGATCACGTAACGAGCAATCAGCAAGTTTGCCCGGCAGGGTCATGCCGTCTAACGCCCCTTTACGAATTACCGTTTCTCTCGCCGCTCTGGCTGCCAGTCGTGCTTTGGCCGAAAGTAGACATTTTTCAAGAATCCGCCGCGCTTCATTCGGATGCTCATCAAAATAAAAAGTCAACGCTTGCGAGGTAACTGATTCGACGATCGTTCGAACTTCGGCATTGCCGAGTTTTGCCTTTGTCTGACCTTCAAATTGAGGATTTTTAAGCTTAACCGAGACAACTGCAGTCAGGCCCTCGCGGACATCATCACCTGAAAGCACTACTCCCTTTTTATCGCCGCCATTGGAAACGACACCAATTTTCTTAACATAATCATTGATTGCCCGAGTCAGCGCCGAGCGAAAACCAGTTAGGTGCATCCCGCCTTCAGGCGTATAAATATTATTAGCAAAAGTATATGTGTGCTCTTTAAAATCATCAGTGTAAGCCAGGGCAACTTCGGTAAGCACCCCTGATTCCTCTTTTTCAACATAAAACGGCGGATCATTTAGATATGCTTTTGTTTTGTTCAGATGTCGAACATACGAGGCGATCCCACCCTCGAAATAAAAGGTATATTCGGTTGGAGTAATTTTGTCAGCTTTTACCCGCTGGGCTGTCTCTAGCTGGGCCGTCTCTAGTTTGATCTCTGCTTCTGTGTTTTCATCAAACTCCGTTTCCTCATCAATTGTCTTTTCTGTTGTTTTGTTTTTTCTCCGGAGATCTTTAATTGTGATACAAAGCCCTTTTGTCAGATATGCTTGCTGGCGACAATGATTCAAAATAGTCGCAAAATCAAAAGCGATTAACGGAAAAATTGTTGGGTCGGGGACAAATGTTACTTTTGTTCCTGTGCCAGCTGCTTCCCCAACGACTTTCACTCCACCAGTCGCTTTCCCCTTTTCGTACTCCTGACGATAAATCTTCCCGTCCCTTTTCACTTCGCAAGAAAGATCAGCGGAAAGCGCATTAACAACCGAGACGCCAACACCATGCAAACCGCCGGAAACCTTATACGAATCGGAACCGAATTTTCCGCCGGCGTGAAGCGTTGTCATCACCGTTTCCAGCGCCGATTTTTTTGTCTGTTTATGAGTATCAACCGGAATACCTCGACCGTTATCCTCAACTGTAACCCGCTCCCCGTCTTCAATCATAATCGTGACTTTATCGCAAAAACCGGCCATCGCTTCGTCAATGGCATTATCGAGAACTTCCCAGACAAGATGATGTAAGCCATCAATATTAGTGCCGCCGATATACATCGCCGGCCGTTTTCGTACCGGCTCCAAACCCTCCAAAACGGTAATTTTGGAAGCATCATATTTCTCTGCTTGTTTTATTTTATCTTCATTGACCATAAATAAAAATTAAAAATGACTAAGTCCGAAATCCGAATGATGAAAAAATTAATAAATGACCAAATTCTCAAATTGCTTTTCTTCGACATTCTGGTTTCGTCATTTGTTCGTCATTAGTCATTCTGGTTTCGTTATTACCCTGAATTACGAAATTGCGAGCTTTTGCCGAATTTCGACGGTCGCAAGCGCTTTCCGCAGTCATTATATTATAGTAGCGGAAAAGAGCGCCTAGAAATTCGGTAAGAGCGAGTAATTTCGTAACTGATGGTTATTATTATTATATCTAAAATATACCATAAAATCAACGATTTATTTCGATTTATTTCGGCATTTACTCGCTACCGGAGCGAATAAATCGCAGGCGGAAAACCTGATCCCGACGGATCTCCTCTTTGAGAAAAATCTGGTGATTTTTGGCGTCATAATTTTCAACATTTTGCGGTTTCCAACCCTCCGGATATACAAGATATAGCGCCCAATTAAATTTTTCTACCCCCGGTTGCTTTTGGATCGTAATCTGATAATCAAATTGATCATTTCCGGTCTGGATCGCATTTTCGCGAACAAAAGTTATTGTACTTTGGCTCTGCTCGCCCGGCTTGGTATTCTGCCAAAAACCGACAACCGTTTTCCCAAATTCGAGATCACTGCTGTATTTTTCCTCCTCAGCTAAATTCGAATCAGAGCGCGGATTGTTGTCGCCGCCGGAGAACTCAACGCTCTTGACTTTTACCGCCATTGGCAAATAAATTTTTAGATAATTATTATTTATCCCGCCCGGCCAGTCGTAACTACCGTTATGTTTACGCAGAATAGAAATTTTTTCCTCGACATCGCCGGAATTTTTTATTAAAACATCCTGTCGGACATTTTCCTCGATCTCCAAGCTGCTTTTGTAGCCGCCGATATTGGCGTCAACTGGATATAGATAATCGCCACTTGAATTACGAATCTTGCCACTAGCGCCTATGCCATCAATTAGATCTTCTAATTTGGAATTTTTTAGATAGAATAGGAAATGTTTTTCACAAATTGCTTCAAAGAGCTCTGAGTTTATCTCTTTTTGTTTAACTCCACCGGCAGTAATTAGTGTAATAAATTTCGGCATCATATCCGCAAGAATCTTTTTGGGTTGGTTTTCTGACCAGTTTTCTTGATTCTGATAATAACCGATCTCAACTTGATATTGGACATCGGAGAGAAAATTCTTGTCGCTGATCATTAAATTATACTCCGGCATATCTATCGGGCCAACGATTTTCAACAAATTGATAAAAAGAGTGGTATCAATAGCAATGACGCCATCAACATTATCCCCGCTTTCTTGTTGATAGAACCAAGCAACTTTTTTTGCGCTTTCGGCAAAGTCAGCCGACATATTCGAATCTCGCATTGTCCAACTATCACCTAAAGCTTGTAATTCTTTTGGCGGAGTGACTTTATTTCCGGCGGCAAGAAAAGCTTTATCCAACGTATAAATATTTTTCTCAAAATCAATTTTAGTAATTTGACCATTTTCGAGATCAGCCCGGGCAAAAGAGCCGACAAAACCGCCACCGGGTCTAATCTCCGCATTGTTAAGAAAAAGGATTAAATAGCTTTTCTTGCCGCCGGATAGTGTCAAATTTTGACCTAGATCATTTGGCAAATCGGAAAGATAATCAAAAAATGTCATTGAAACAGCGGAGAGTTTTTTTAAATTTTCAGCCGTCTTTTTCTCATCGCCGGAAAAACTTGAACTGCTGGTATTCGCCAATATTAAGCTCGCCTGTTGGCTGTAGATTCTGGCATAAAAAATATTGGCCGGCAGAAAGGAATTATATTCCTTAATTTGGTCAAGGAATTTATTGACTTTGACTGTCCAATCATCACCTCTAGCGATTGCGGCAATACTTTCGGTATCAATAAATTTTGCATAGGAACTGGTCAACAAATGGCCAGCTCGGATTGTGTCAGTCATTGATGTCATCTGGCTGCTTTTGCCTTTTGGATAGAGCAAACTAAAAATATAGATATCCTGACCGCTCGATTGCAAAATTAGCAGTGAGTCCTGGCTTTTTTGATTAAAACTGTCAATATATTTGGAAAGTGAAAAAATATCTTTACTTCCGATCGCATCAAGAAAAGCGGAAAAATCTTTATTCAAGCCGGCGGTTGTGGAGGTGATTTTCGCTTTAGCCCGAGACATCGAAAAGGCCCAGAACAGCACAATGAACGCGATGAGAAATATGGCCAGAATAATTTTTAGCCAGAGATTTTTTATCGTCGGCCGCCGAATTTTTTGATATTCTTCGACGACTTCTGCCTGATTATTCTCTATCGGCTCTCTAAAATCTAAAATCTCTTCTGCCGGGGGCGTCGGCTTTTTAATTCTTTTTATCGGTTTTATGTCCTCAATTTTTCTCAGATGCCCTCCGAAACTCTATTAGCCTAAAACTCTATTAGCCTAATTTCTTTGAATCAGGAAATTGCGAGCTCTTCAAAATTTCGACGACCTGCCTGCCGGCAGGCAGGTCGCAACCCCGCAGAGCGGGGCTAGAAATTTTGCAAGAGCGAGCGAAATAATTTCGTGATTCAAAGTAATTTCATAGTTTCACGATAATCCGTATACATTTCTTCAACAGTTTTTTTAAATTTTTTTCGAAAAATCTCCGCCGAGAATTTTTCTGCCTGACGGCGCAACTCTTCAAATTTATAATTTTCTGGTTTGAAATTTTTTATAACTTTAATTAGTGCTTCAGGCGTTTGCTCCGAGAAAAATTCACCGCTAATCCCGGGGATAACAGTTTCGGCTGCGCCACCAGCGCCATAAGCAATTACCGGCGTACCGCAGGCCATTGACTCGACCGGAACAATCCCGAAATCCTCTTCTGACGGGAAAACAACCGCCCGTGCGGATTTTAGATTCTCATACAATTCTTTATCCGACGCACGGCCAAGAAATTTGATATTTTCCTTTGCCTGGGTTTTTAATTTTTTTTCCTCCGAACCACTACCGATAATTCGCAGCTCTCGGCCCAATTTATTAAACGCCTCAACGACCAAATCCGCTCGTTTATAAGGAATCAACCGACCAACAAAAAGATAAAAATTGCCAACTTTTTTCTCGGTTTTTTTCGGATTGTAATAATCAATATCAACTGGTGGATAGATAACATCGGCGTCGCGGCGGTAATACTTTTGAATTCTTCGTTTAACGTTTTTGGAATTTGCTAAAAAATAATCAACCCTAGCGGCAGCAGCGATATCCCAAATCCGCAGTTTATGATTGACACGTCGTTTAAGAGCGGAATCCGATGCTCGAGGGTCGAGCGACGGCTCCCAAAGATATCTAGTCGGCGTATTACAATAAGAAATATGACAAGTCCCCGGCCGAGTGATAATTCCCTTTGCCACTGAGGTTGATGAGGAAATCACCAGATCATATCCCGAAAAATCGAACTGCTCGAAAGCTAGCGGCATTAGCGGAATTAAAAAGCTGCGAAATTTTTTTGATAAGGGCAACTTCTGTAAATAAGTCGTATATACTTTTATTTTTTCAAATTCTTTAACCTTTTTCCGATCATATATTGAAGTATATACTGGCGCGCTAGGAAAAACTTTCAGAATTTCCAAAACGACTTTTTCGCTTCCAGCAAAATCAGTCAGCCAATCATGAACTAGGGCGATATTCATATTTGCCTCCAAGGGCTTCCTCCACGAGCAGAAAAACGGTTTTTATAATAATTTTTATGTCGAACCAGAAACTCCAATTTTCAATATAGAAAATATCAAATCTAACTCGTTCCTTTATCGAAGTATCGCCCTTGAGCCCATTAACTTGTGCCCAACCAGTAATGCCAGATTTAACTCGATGTCGACGAAAATAATCCGGAATTTCTTTTTGAAACTTATCAACAAATTTCGGCAACTCTGGCCTCGGACCAACAAAACTCATATCACCCTTAAGAACATTCCAAAACTGTGGCAATTCATCTAAATTGCTCTTTCGGATAAATCTGCCAAATGGCGTGATGCGTGTTTTTTCATCCTTAGCAGTTGTCCATTTGGAGCCGCGTTCGCTGGTGTCACATTCTTCGATGTACATTGAACGAAATTTATAAAATTCAAAATTTCTACCATCACGACCAACGCGCTTTTGGCGATAAATTATTGGACCGCGTGAAGTTAACTTTGTGCCAATGGCGACCAAGAGCATAAATGGCAAAGCGATCACCAGAGCTAAAAAGGAAAAAACGATATCAAGGAGTCGCTTGACAATGCGGCCCCAGCCGTCAAGGGCAATGGTCTTAAGTTCCATAATTGGCAGGCCGGCGAGAATGCTGGAGTTAACTGAAGTTGTAACAATCGAAAAAACATCCGAGATAAACTTAAAACCGCAGTTAGCATCAGAACAAGCCTGGATAATATCGAGAATTTTGTCTCGATTAATGCCGACGTCAGTCAAAATTACCTCATCAGGATAGGATTTTTTAATTATCGCGCTAAGATTAGTGACATCTCCGAGCACCCGAAGGTCCGACGGTCGGCGGCCGCTATTTCTCAGTCCATTGACCAGCCCGATAAATTTCATTCCCAGCCGTTTAACATAAATCATCTCCCTGGCAAGACGATGGGAAATTTCATTGCTGCCAATAATAATCACTCGGTGGACGCCAAAACCATAGCGATAGAGATATTTCTGGGTTTCAGTTACAATATATCGGCCAATAAAAACTAAAAATACTGAAATTAACAAAATAAAAATTAATATCAGACGTGAGAAGAAGAAAGCCCGACCAAAAAAGATCGCGACAATAAAAATCAAGATTGCCACCGAGTTGCTAACAAAAATTTTGTAGAGATCGTTGAAATAATTGCGTTCTCGCGAGATGCGATATAAACCGTTTAGGGCATAAATTATCAACCAAATGGGCAAAATATAGATTACATACCAGAGGTATTGCTTAAAAGTGACATCGGAGTTTACCGGCAGAAGATCAGCCTTGATGCGGATATAGTAAGAAAGGACAAAAGAGACGGCAACCATCGCCGCGTCAATTGGCAAGAGTAGAAATGAGAATAAAAGCTCTGAACGTTTCATGAAGCAGAAAAGAAATTGCTACCTTATAGCAAAATATTAATAAAATCCTCATTTAGAATAGCAAATTTAAGCGGAAAATTCAATGATATTGTCTAGTTGCTCACAGACACAAAGAAAAACCCCGAGTCATCTATCACATGGGGGTTTTTCTTTTATTTAAGAGATTTTAAGTTCAATTAGGCAGCTTTGCCGATTCTATACATGCCAGTACCACACTTTGGACAAATACCTTTCATTGCCGGCTTGCCGTTCTTCATTGTAACTGCAGTTGCGTTCTGCATCTCTTGTTTTGCTTTACATTTTACACAGTAGGCTGTTACCATTCTAATCACCTCCTCTCAATTTGTGATTTTTTACTTCTTAGCGCAAGCTCAGATGAGCTCACATATTCATTGTAGAGAGCACACTCACGCTTGTCAAGCTTATTTTGCGCTTAGAGCTACATTCGTGAGACTAAAACTTGCTCCTAGAGTATCAATTAATCAATCCTGATCTCAATATTTATTTATGAAAAGACTCCACCTAGATGGAGTCTCAAAAGTTCGACACTGATTCACAAACACTCAGGCGTTGTGAATCCGAAGCCACCTGTCAACTACAGTCGCCCCAAGAGCTGCGAGTGATGCGGACACGAATGATGCTGCTGTCTTGATCTGCGCTGGATCCAAACCAAGCGCGCCTCTAACAGCAAATACCGTCACACCCACAAGCAACATAGCAGCAACAGCTATCAGCGTGTTCTCCAGTCGCTTCATTGCCTCTAGACATTCCTCTCTGCTGACCATCGGTTCGATAGAACTGACAAGGTAAAAGAGCATTACCAGCACAACAATCATTGGGATTATCAAATGGAGACAGGTAAACCAGCCACCAATTGCTATCCCAACTATTGCTGCTGTAATCAGCGTTGCTCCGACGACTGCTATCCCGAAGATGACGACAGCAGTTACATCAAGAATCATAAACCAGTACAGCTTGCCAAGCAGGGCCCAAGCCATTAGCATCAAGCCAACGCCAATCCCCCAGTTGAACGGCAGCCGCATCAATAACCGCCCCCAAACGATGGAAGGCTGCTGATGTGCCAAAGATCACTGCATTCAACAAGATAAACCCCAACCAAAACCACTTCTTCATCGAAGAGCCCTCCTTGGGTCAAGTCATTCACTTTGTACAACAGAAAAAACTATATAATGTCTTCAAAAAAATGTCAATTAAAAAAACAGCCCAATGCTGCCTAAACTACCGAATTATTAATAAGCTAGTTTACTGCTGATTCGAGGCCAAAAATTCCTCAAGCTCATCTAACGACTTATATCCTGGAAATTTTTGTTCTTCACGCACCCAAGTTGGATATTCATCGATCCCTTTAGCGACACATTCCTGGGGATTAGAGTTCTCCGCCCCCGGATCACATTCAACGTAGTCAAGCCCGGCGTTCGCCTGACCGAAGATTTCTTTCTGCCTTCTGCTATTAGCATCACTATTAGACCCATATAAAATAAAACCGGCCTTCTTCAGATTGTCAACAAGATTAGCCAAATATTGTGGATCTTCGGTTGATACTCCTTTAACAATACCGCTCTCGGAAGTTTCCCGTGCCGCGATTTCTTGATTTCTCTTCCGATCATTCTGCATCATAAACCAGAGGCTAAGAATCACAGACGCCAGAGCGACGAAAATGAGAGCTGTTGAAATTGACAATATCACGAGAGATCGTTTCTCAATTCCCACATCCTTTTCGTTTTTACCACTCTCACTAGTAGCCATAATCTTCCTTTACCCCAGCCAATCGAAAATAACGGGGTTTATTTTATTGTACCACTACACTCCTTGCACTCACTTTCCCAAGTAAAGCTTTCAGACCGACTATAGACAAAACTACTTTTGTCGGGCCGGGAGAGATAGATATCTCTAACTCCGTCGACTAGAGGATTTTTATCATAGTTACGGTACTCTGCTCCAATATCTAGGTAACCATCAGAGTTGTAGTCAATGAGTTTAAAGCTCGGCTCGTCACTATAAATATTATAAACCACTAGCCCATTTTTGGCAAAAGACAGGGGTTTTGGACAGCGATTCGAATCAAGAAAAAAATATTGCCGATTTTCAGCATGAACTCCTACCGGACCAGAAATTTCAATTAGTTTCTCATCCCCTCCCAAATTAACAAGTGAATCAATTTTGACTGAATTTTCAAAACCTGAGAGTTTCTGGCTACAGTAAGAAGTAAAAGAGCGTTTGACAATCATTTCTCCATCCTTACCACTAATTCTGACAAAAATTTGTCTAGCACCGATGTCGCCGCCAAAATCAAGCAACTTTGTATCTCCATTTGTACCTACAATCGGATCGGCTTTAGCGATATTGCTATAGAGATAATAACTAGCGATTGCCAGAACTCCTAGAAAAAAGATGATATATATGGTTTTGAAAATTGATTGGCGAAACATGACTTATCAAATTAAAACTTAAAACTCAAAACGCAAAACTGAAACTAAAAACTTTTTAACTTTTAAATTATAGTTTTGACTTTTGATTTTTGACTTTTGAGTTTTCTTTTCACCAGCTTCCGCCGCCTCCGCCGCCAAAGCCGCCGCCTGAGAAACCTCCGCCTCCGGAAAACCCTGAGCCACCTGACGCTGCAGCAGAAGTGGCAAAAGCAGAATTAACTGAAGCAGAAAAATCAGAAGTTAAAGATTGGGAAAAATACAAGACTGAGAAAGTGGTATATTCGCCCTGATACCACTCTGGGGGTTTCTTATAAATACCCTCAAATTTCTTGGCCCAGATATCGGCAATTCCGAGAGCGATTGCATAAGGTAAATACTTTTCGAATATACTACTTTTTTCATAAAATTTCATCCTATATCGCTCGGCAGTTTTTAGATATAATTTAAAACCCTCAACTTGCTCCTTCAAGAGAACTCCTTCTCTGGTTCTTTGTGGCATATACTGGCCAAAAATAAAAAACATGATCGCTGATAAAATTAAGGCAACAGCGCTAGCGGTGATAGTAAAAAAACGTTCAAGAAAAGCAGGTAGAATAAATACGGAAAAAATTGATAGAAGACCTATCCCAAAATAAATTCCTTTTATCATTTTTGGACTTCTGCTGAAAAATTTCTTTTTGACCATTCCCGCATAAATTCGTTTCTCAGTTTCAGTTTTAACTTTTGCCAATTTACCCTCCTTGCCCGCAGCAGAGAGTTTGAAGTTATCGTTCTTTAAAAACAGCTGGTCAAAAATATATTCATCATCACTGTTGCCGGAAAAATTTTTAATTTTTTTAAGCTCAAAATCTTTTTTGCCAAAAACTCCCTTTTTTGCTATTTCTCTAATTTTAATAAATCCTCTAACCGCAAAATCAATTATCGTGGCCGTTAAATCGCGATCAGAGACTTTCTCATCAGCGATCGTCCCGATTTCCAGAACTCCCAGACCCTTTGGCGGCTCAAAAGCTGGGGCAATTGTTCCCCTGCCGCGTGGGTCGTGGCCATACTTTAAAAATAGAACCAGCAGAAGGAGGAAAATAAGGGCAGGCAAAAGATAAATTCCGTTGGCGGACAGGAACCAATAAATTTTCTGTCTAGCTCCTGGTTTTGGTGTCAAACCCTCATTCCATCTCGAAACAATTGTCAAACTTTCTTTCGGCTCAAGATCCTCGGCTGATATCTTATAGGGTCTTCCTGACTCAATCTTTACTCGAGAGGTATTTTTCTCTCCATAAACACCAAGATAAGATTTAAATTCCTCGGGCGTCTGATCTTTTGGCAAAACTGCCGTCGCAGAAATTTTTTTAATCGGGACATCCCAACCGTTCCCATTGACATTAAAATACAGCTCAGCGAAATTGTCATAATAATTCAGAACATTAGACAAACGATATTTAATGATATAAATTTTTTCTCCGGTCAAAGTCAAATTCTCATCACCGATCCTACAGGTTAGAGTGCCACTCGAATAATTCTCCGCATATTTATACGGCAGACCGTTTTCATCTGTAATTGAAATAAATTTTAGAAATATACTTCGGCCTTGACCACGATTATCTTCATATCGATAAGGGATTGTGCGGTAAATGCCGTGTTTCGGAATAAGAAAATCGGCGGTAATTTTTTCAGTAATCTCAACATTCTGATCACTAACAACATTGATGGTCGAATCAAAACTTTTAATATACCAATCATAAACCGAAGCATCCTGGGCATTAATCTTGCTTAGTCCAAAAGATAAAAGGCAAACTAAACCAATTACTAAAACGCAGAAGTTAAGAATTCTTGCGATCATCGAGGGGAATGTTACCAACCTTACTAAGACCAATAAAACTAGAAATGATTAGGCCAACTGCTGAGATGCTGATACAGATTCCCGATTCCCAGGTCAAAAAAATCGTTATTTTTTGCTTGAAGTAAACAATCAAATTTTCTACCACCAGCTGCAATCCGGTTTTGCCTTGTTCGAGAATTGAGGTAAATATTGTATGAGGATTAATAAGCCACCATATGGCTCTTTGAGCAAAAATTAATATCCCGGCAATTAGAAAAACCGCAAAAAATAATCTCAGGTAACGGACTCCTGATAGGATACAAAACAATAAAAACAGAGAAACTAAAACACCATAAATTATCATGATTAGATTAAAATTGTGGTACAGATAGGCCATTACTTTTATTGTGCTTGCATGCTCTGATTTCGAAAAATCAACTTGCCACTTGTCAGGAATCGACAATTCTGAAAAATCAACTGGTTGGTTCTGAACTTCAGCTAGAGCATTCTGCATTATTAATTGTTTAATATCAGTGAGGTCAATTGAAAAAATTAAATTTCCATTGTTGTTATCTAAGCCAGCATAAAAATCGTCAATTACCTTTTCGACTTTCGGCTGAAAATTATATTCATCTAAAGTTTTATTAGTGATTTTTGTGATGGCTTGTAATTCAGGGGAATTGCTACTAGACTCAAACATAGTTTTTTTAATCACCGATTTGGCCTGGTTATAAAAATCAGTCTCTACCAGCATCTTTTTTGATGACTCAGGCGAGAATACTACCTGTTTAAAATTATAAAAAATTGCCACAACAGGAGTAATTAACACCAATACTATCCCTAAAAACCAGGCAAAAAACTTTTTCATTTTGATTTTTATGATTGATTATTTTTTCTTTTGGAAAACATTTCTTCGCACCCTGCCTCGGAAGATCATTGATAATCCGACGACAATGATGATTGCTGGCCAAACAATATTCCAGACGCTACCACTAATATAGCCGAGATTTTGGAGCAGAAAGACTACCCCAACTGCTAGTACTAAAATTCCGATAAACATAATCTCCTTCCTTCTTAATAATCGAATAAAAACTCTCACTGATCCCTGTTCACAGATCACCACAAATGTGTTTTATTAGTGTTCATCAGTGGTGATAGATCCCTGCCTGCCGGCCGGCAGGTGTGGTAGTTTTTACATCCTTACTAACTTATAAAGTTAATACGCTTATAAATTTTTCTTGTTGCCTCAACATCACGTTTACAATACTCAATGATCTCATCAGTTTTGCCGGCAAGAAATAAATCGTAAACCATTGACCCGTCGACGCCGCTGCTTTTCGGTGATTCCAAACTAAGGGCGATCGCTAGTTTGTGTAATGCGATTCCAATGCTCCCCCATTTTTCCCACTCTTTCATTGTATCAAAAATCGGGCTGTTACGATAGCGGGCGAAAGATAACTCCTGTGTTGGTTTTACTCTATTAATTACTGAGCGCTTATAGATAAATCGAAGATCAAATTCTAAAATATTATGCCCGATAAAGAGATTAGCGTCTTTAGCAAGTTGCCAGAATTTTTCTAGAATTTCCTTTTCTCCTCCTCTGAGACATTCTGCCGCCGCATCATCAACCGCATAACCGACGCAGAATATCCGCCCAAATTCGCCAGAAAATGATGTGGAGCGAAAAAATTGATCAAAATCCATATCCTTCGATTTTTTGCTGCTCTTTTTCTTGTACTCTTCAAAAAAATTTTTGACTATTCTCATCTGTTCACCAGATGCCGGTAGAGTTTCAATGTCTAAATATAATTTTTTCAAGAAGATCCTTTCTTTATTAAGCCCACAATTCATTGTAACATAAGAGTATGCTATATAAAAAACTTAAGGACAAATCTGTGAGATGTCTAGCTTGTGCACACTATTGTCAAATTGCGCCGGATGGTTTTGGAATTTGCGGAACAAGACAGAATCAAAACGGCAAACTGGTTTCACGCGTATATGGCCATGTTGCAGCAATTCATGTTGATCCTATCGAAAAAAAGCCTCTTTATCATTTTATGCCAGGAAGTGAGATTTTATCAATCGGAACTCTGGGTTGTAATTTTCGCTGTCCATGGTGCCAAAACTGGGATATTTCCCAAGCTACGAAGCAGAGAAATAAGCCTAAGAATTGGGGGCAGAAAATCTCTCCGGAAGAAATTGTTGAATTGGCAAAAAAATACAAGACTCCAGCGGTTGCATATACTTACAATGAACCGGCAATTTTTATTGAATTTGCTCACGACACAGCGAAATTAGCGCACAGAATTGGCTTGAAAAATATCTTTGTTACAAATGGATTTTTGTCAAAAGAGTCATTCGAATATATCAAACCATATCTTGACGCCGCTAATGTTGACTTAAAATCAATGGATGATAAATTCTACCAAAAATTTTGCGGCGCGCGGCTACAGCCAGTATTAGATATTATTCGACGGTTTCACGACGCTAAAATTCATATTGAAATAACAACCTTGATAATCCCCGGCGTTAATGATTCCGATGCCAATTTAAGAAAAATCAGCAAATTTATCGCCGATCTTTCACCAGAAATCCCCTGGCACATCTCCCGCTTCTTCCCAGCCTACAAAATGGCAGACACACCACCAACCCCACTCAAATCCCTCGACCGCGCCGCCGCAATCGGCCAACAAGCTGGACTAGAACATATTTATATTGGTAATATTTAGATAGGATGAAATTAAATTCCAAAGAAAAAGAGTTTTTGTTGAGGTATTCCCGTCAGACGTTGGAGGAGTATTTTGTTGCTGGAAAAAAATTGGAAATTGATGAAAAGAAAGTGCCGAAAAACCTGCGGGAAAAACGAGCGACATTTGTTACTCTTCTCAAAAACGGCGAGTTTCGCGGCTGTATCGGCAATATTTTGCCGAAATTTCCACTTTACAAAGATGTTATAAATAATTCACTCTCAGCTGCTTTTTCCGATCCGCGATTTCCCCAGCTAAAATACGCCGAGCTAAAAGAATTAAAAATTGAGATCTCGATTTTAACCGTCCCGAAGCGGATTATTTACAACGATACTGATGATTTGCTCGCCAAGATCAAACCAGGTGACTATGGGATCATTTTGCAATCAGGATTTTTCCAGGCGACTTTTTTGCCGGATGTCTGGAAGGAGCTGCCCAAAAAAGAGGACTTTTTGACTAATCTTTCGCTTAAAGCTGGCCTTGCACCAGACGCCTGGAAAAATCCCGAAACTGAATTTTTTTATTATAGAACAGAGAATTTTACAGAATAAAAAAACAGTCCAGATATTTTACTGGAACTATTCTTTCGATGACTATTTTCCCGAATCAGAAACGGCGATAATCACTGCGATGATACCGATGACGATTTTTATCCAAGAGTGCCAAGCCGGCTCCGAGACCAACGTCCAACTCGGTATAAGACCAGCAATCCCCATTAAAGCAACTATCACTCCAAGAACTCCTAGTGTAATTCGCGACATATGACCTCCTCGATTAAACGTCTAGATCTTATTTTAACGCTCCGAAGATATTATGTCAATTGAAGAGCAAAAAAGCCCCAAGTAGAATCGAGGGGCTATTTTTGCTCTGAGGAAGAATTATTTCTTCTCGTCCAGATAAATTGCCCAGATGCCAAGAACAGCAGCCACTATCAGCCAGGTAGAAGCCATCAACCAAACGCCAACACCAAGTGTGTCGAGAATTGCTAAAACCACAGCAATAACTGACACCACAAAGAGAACTGTTGCCAAACCTTTGCTTTTCATCGCTCTCCTTTCCTAAATGTTATTTTCTAACTAAATTATATCACAAATCAAACTCTAGCAATTATAAATGCTAATAAGAATCCAAGCAGAGTTAAAATTCCGATACTAAAACCGCCCTCCTCAAAAGCCTCCGGCATCATTGTATCTGCCAGCATTGCCAAAATCGCTCCAGCTGCAAAAGCCTGGGCGATACCAATATTATTTGGATCAAGAGAATACAGGAATGAATAGCTGGCAAAAGTGGTAATGACCATAAGAAGCGCAACGACTATCCAAATTAGAAGTATCTGACTTTTCTTGTACCCCTCGCGATAGAGATCCCCAACAGAAGAAATGCCTTCTGGAAAATTTGAAAGAATAATTGCTACCAGCATCAGAATTCCTAGATCTCGACCAGAAAATATTGCGATGCCAAGTGCAATTGATTCCGGAATTCCATCAAGAAAAGCTCCGAAAGTAATTGCTGTGCCATTTGAATTAGCTCCACCTATCTGATGGCCAGATTTGTGCTTGCGACCACCACGGAGATGAATTAAATAATCACCAGCAACAAAAACAATTCCACCCAGTAAAAAGCCAATTATTACTGCGTCAAAACCTCCAAGGCGAAAAGCTTCTTCCATCAAACCAATTGTCAAGGCGCATAAGAGAACTCCGGCACCAAAAGCCATAAAACGAGCTATCACTCGTCGTTTGAGATGCAAAACAATGCCAGTCAAAGCCCCAGCAACTAATGAAAAACCAGTAACCACTCCGTAAATTAACGCCTGAAGCATATTCCCTGCTTACTACTAATGTTTTCCTTCGGCTTCTTTTTCCATCTTATCTAATCTAGTGTAGTAATCTGAAAGTTCCTTAAGATGGGCTAGAGCAATTTTCCCAGTCAAAATTGGATCAGAATTGGTGACATTAGTTTCTGGATCATGCTCACCATGCTCCATTTCTACCTCAAGTCCACGACGAAATTGCTCGAGGTCAATTTTATCCCAATCAATAGCAATCTCGTCACCAATTATTTTTGCCTCATCGGTTGTAAATGTATCTTTAGCCATAAAAATTCTAAAAATAATACTACCTTAATGATAGCAGCAAAGTTTGAGAGCAGTCAAAAATTACTATTCGTCTGTCAGTCTAAATCTCCACGAAGAGATCACTAGGGTGATAATTAACCAAGCAATAGTTATAATTACGTTTCTCGGCTCAAAAAATGGCGAAAGCCCCTCAAGCATCACGCCACGGATAATGCGTAATATTGGTGCCAGCGGCAAATATTGAACAATATAATAGAGCCATTTGGGCAAGGCATCAATTGGAAAGAAAACGCCAGCCAAAAACATCATCGGGATTGTGATTGCCGTGGCCATACCTTGAGCTGTGTCAGTCGTCTTGGAGAAGCTGGCGACGACGAATCCAAACAATTGGAACATAATTCCACCGACAAGAGCAACGGCCAAAACAACAAAAATATTGCCATAAATATGAGCCCCGAAGAAAAAGTAGCCGATAGCCAAAATTAGAGCGATCTGAATAAGATTGACAATCAAACGAGAAAGAATTTCTGCAATAATGAACCATAAACTTTTAACTGGCGTCGTGGTAATTCGTTTAAGAATTTTATCCTCTCGATAACGGGCCATGCCAACGCCGATACCAATAACCGAAGAATTCATTAAGGCTAACCCCAAAATGCCGGCAAGCACAAAATCGAAATAATTAAGTTTTCGATCATTTATCGCTTCTAACGTCAGCCCATAAATAGGCTTGCTCTTCTGAATCTGATAGTTGACAGAGGTCAGATATTTGTCAATAATCCCACTAATACTTGAGGAAACCTGGTTGCTGCCTGGATCGTAAATTATTTCGATTTGTTTCGGAGAATCCGCGAGAGGAGCGCCAAATCCTTCCAAAACTCTCCGCCTTTTCGGCCAAATCGACCATTTCCAGCAAATGCATCGCGTCAACTTTTTTATTATAAAAACTGCCGAAGAGATTTAATATTTCAACTAAGGTCAAAAATTGGTAATAAGCAGACGACTGCAGCTGGACTCCAATTTTCTCTTTTATACAGTTCAAATCTTTTTTAATATCACAGTCAAGAACTTCGATTTCGCCCGATGTCGGTTCACGCAGACTTTCAATCATCTCTAAAGTTGTAGTTTTGCCGGCGCCGTTTTCGCCCAAAAAACCAAAAATTTCTCCTTTCATAACCTCAAAAGAAATATTATTAACAGCAACTAGCTTGCCATATTTTTTTGATAAACTTTTTACCGAAATCACTTTTGTCATCGCAGATTATTATAGCAAATGTTGTTGGATATTGACAGTTTTGTGTAAGTATCAGCGATTGTTTTGACATTGGCATCTTCAAAAAGAAGTGCTGACTCCGTATCCTGGTTAATAGGCAAACATTAACTAGAAGGGAGCCAGCAATGACATCATTGCAAAAAATCTTTCTCTTGAGAACTAGGGAGAAGATATTTGATCAGATTGATATCGGAGAGTTAACTGTTAAACAAGCAGTTGAACTTCTCGGAGTAACCAGACAAGATATCTGGTATCGCAGACAGCAGATAAAAAAACACGGACCATCAGCGGCACTACCAATGAAACCGGGCATCAAATCCTATCAGAGAGCTTGGAATCGGACTACTGATGAAATTGAGGATAGAATAGTTAAACTACGAGCAGAAACTGGTGCTGGACCAACAACAATTTCCTCTATGCTGGCTGATGAAAATACCATAGTTCGTAGAATTACGGTCTATCGTATACTGATCAGAAAAGGTATCATCATTCCCAAACAAAAAGGTAAAGTAGTTTATCAACGTTACACATTAGGTTATCCGGGAGCTGAAATACAATTCGACTTTACTCAGATAGAAGATTCGGCTGAAAGATTTTGGATCGCCTCGGCAGTTGATGACCACACCAGATACGGATTTGCCAAGGTTTACGATCGTTGTACGGCTGCTAACGCGATAAATTTCTTAAAACACATCATCAATACCGCACCATTCCCAATCTTCGCAGTTAGAACTGATCAAGGGAGTGAAGTCCACAAACAATTTACCAAGGAGTGCAACAAATATCAGATCAAGCACATCAAAAACAGAGTTAAAACCCCAAGACACAATGGTAAAGTCGAGAGATTTCATCGGACAATTCAGGAAGAGTGTCTGTGGTACAAGTGGCATTGGAGACTATCAAAAACAGAAGCAGAATATCGACTCAAACTATTCCTGGGTTTCTACAACGATCATCGCCATCATCAAGGTTTCAGGATGAACAATATGACACCAAAACAGAAGCTTACTAATTGGGTAATTAACAACCTGGAAAACCAGACTATGGATGTCAAAAGAAGTGTGATACCATACAGGGCTTGACATTATTTTCCAATTTGATATAACACAGGTAGTACCTCAACAAAGAAAGAGTGCGAAACAACCAATCGTCTAACGATTGGCAATCAAACATTCCCATAAGGAGGAATGCACCGATGAGACGCAAAGGCTTTACGCTCATTGAGCTGCTAGTGGTGATAGCGATTATCGCCATTCTGGCAGCGATCCTCTTCCCGGTCTTCGCCAAGGCCCGGGAGAAGGCCCTGCAGGCAAGCTGCTTGTCTAATGTGAAGCAGCTCAATCTGGCCCTACTGCAGTATACCCAGGACTATGACGAGAGGTTCCCGTTTGCCTACATGGAGCGCATCAGCACATCCTACGCTTACGTGTACTGGTATGTCAATCTGCAGCCGTACGTCAAGAGCACTAACCTGCAGCAATGTCCCTCAGACAAGTACTCAACAATCGGCTATGGGTGGAATTACCCCCACATGCCCTTCCGCAGCATCTATTCCCATGCTATCAGCGGCCTAGGTGACATCAAGTACCCGGCTCAGTCAATGTGGATGTGCGACAGTAATGTTTACACCTATATCTACTGCCCCACTCACTACGGCCCCACCTTCCAGGACGGCGCCTGTCGTGTTGCAGACCGCCATAATGGCGGCGCCAACGTCGGCTTCCTCGACGGCCATGCCAAGTGGATGAAGCAGAGTCTCATCTTGGACACCGGTCCGCAGGGCCAGTTGCTGTGGCTTCACGCGCAACCGTAGCATCAGTCTGCAATTTCAACGCCGACTATGATCGGCTAAACATTACGTCTTTGAGGTGAAGAAGATGAAACGCAAGGAAGGTTTTACGCTCATTGAGCTGCTGGTGGTGATCGCCATTATCGCCATCCTGGCAGCTATCCTCTTCCCGGTCTTCGCCAAGGCCCGCGAGAAAGCGCGCCAGACCAGTTGTCTCTCCAATGTCAAGCAGATCATGATGGCCTGGAAGATGTACGCCCAAGACTTCGATGGTCAGTATACACAGCACGTATTCGCATTTAGGCTACCTAATGCCTACTGGTGGTACTGGCCGATGCAGGCCTACGTGAGGAACTTTCAGATCTTCCAGTGCCCGTCCGACGCACCCCATAACTTCCAGAACGACCCCATGGCCGAGTGCAGCTACGGTATGGACTGGCTGTACTGCAACGGGCGGTACATCCGGAGTAGCTGGGGTGTCTGGAACTACACCCCTGTCATACCCAGGCCGTGGAAAGTCGGCGGCTGTGAAGAGTTCATTGACAACCCCGCGGACACCATCTGCGTCACTGACTGCATCGGCTACACCACAGACGCCAGTGGCACGCATTACCCCATGCCCTTCGTGAATGACGCCCAGTCCGGCGGCGGGACCAGGTATGCGATCTACTGGACGAATGTTGATCCTCGCCACAACGACGGGGTCAACTGCGGGTACATTGACGGCCATGCCAAGTGGAATAAGAAGGATGCAATTCGCGAGTGGGAGCGCTGGAATGCCACCGGCTTCTCCTTCGGAGTTCTCGGACCATAACCAAGCCCGTTGCCGCACAGCGACGCGGCTCTGGCTGGCGGCCATGCCATGTGGTACCGCCCAGAGAGCATCCGCGGCGCCAAGGGAGCAGGCAAGGAGATGTGGGGTCACTGGAACGATCCGAACCCCCCCTCCTCCGGGCGGCTCTCACGTCTATCTCGGGTACCGGTAGTCCGGAACCCACCCCGTCCGTCCCTCTTGCTCCGATCGTTAGAGCAAGGGGGATTTTTTTCTAAGGCAAAAACCGCTGGCGTTAGCCGGCGTGTGCGTTTGAAGCGTTAGCGTTAACCTAGATATAATAAAATCACCCCAATCCGACCAAGGAAGGAGGTGATTTTTTCATGACAAATGGTAGATTGTACAAACTTGATCACTGCACGTATCTCTGTCAGTATCATCTGGTTTGGACACCGAAGTAGAGAGAAAAAGTTCTCGCCGATAAATACATCAAAACAGAACTGAAAAGAATATTCAAGCTAATCTGTAACTGGAAACACTTCAGAATTAGAGCTTGGCATATCGGCAATGAACATATACACTTGTATCTCATTATCCCACCGAAGTATTCTGTCTCGTATGCTGTTGATCTCATCAAGTCCAAATCCAGCTCTTGGCTCAAAAAGAAAAACAAAAAGATTCCCCAAGGTAGTTTTTGCTGTCGAGGATACTTTGTCTCTACTGTCGGTGTCAATGAGTTTGCTATCAAAACTTATCTTCGTGACCAAGACAAAAAGAGAGTTGATAAATTGAAGCTTGGATTTTGGTAGACGTTAGTCTCGCAGAAACAAAAAAATCATCCTTCGACTATGCTCAGGATGATTTTTTTTGAAAGCTTAGTAGTTTCGGTTGAAACCGCCGCGATCATTGTCTCTGCGCTCAACACGCGGTCGAGCAATATTAACAACGATCTTGCGACCTTCAATTTCTTGGCCATTTATCGCTTCAATTGCTTTCTCTGCTTGCGCTTCGTCAGCAACAGTCACGAATCCAAAGCCTTTAGATCTGCCTTCATTGAACTTGTCGGTAATAACGGCTGCTTCGACAACTTCAACACCTTCAATCCCGCTGAACATTTCAGCTAGTTTGGCATTGTCGACAGCAAAAGGTAGATTACCAACGTAGAGCTTGTTTTTCTCAACTTGCTCTTCTTGTTTCTTGTCTTCCATTAAATTCCTTCATCCACCCAAAGCTTACGCTTCGGGGGAAATTTACAAATTGTGATCGACCCAAGTGTGATTCCCCGTTCGTTTTCGAAGGAGTACTTCGACCCCTTAAGCAAACTCCCAGAGTCCTCAAACTTTCAATTAGAGTATAGCAATATATATCAGCGATGTCAATGGTTATGGTTCCCGGGTAGAGATTCGAACTCCAATTGACAGGACCAAAACCTGCTGTCCTACCATTAGACGACCCGGGAATATGATAAATTATTAAATAACCTTTTTAAATATCTTCGCCCACCGCCAGATTTAAGGTATGATTCTCTTTTTCTGGCTTCAGATAAAGATGTAAACTTTTCAACCGATATCAATTTCCAAGGCAGACATCTCTTCGTAAAAGCCATCTTGCCAGAATTATGTTCTCTAAGTCGTCTCGATACATCATCTGTACAACCAACATACGATTTTTGGAAATTAACACTTTTTAAAACATAAACAGAAAACATGCTGTCCTATCCGTCTCGTCTCGCCCGCCCATGTTTGGGCGAGGCGGACGGACGAGATCTCGTCCCAGTCTCGCCAAAGGCAGACTGGGCGGACCGTTAGACGACCCGGGAATAATTTAGCTACTAAATGATATTATTTTAACAAAAAGCGCTATAAAAATCCAGGTTGATGTTTCACTTCTATACTTCGAAGTATAGAAGTAACAAATCAAATTAAAAAAGCCCCAAGTAGTTAATAAGCCGGGTTCTGTTCATCCCGCATAGCTTTAGGCGACGTGGGATTTAAGTGACATCTATCTAAGCGTGAAGGTCCAAGGTCATCACCCGAGCAGGGCTTGATGATAAAGGATCCGCTTCACTTGCACCAGACGAGGCTTGCCACAGACGACGGTCACCTGCCGAACGCGTGCGCTCTTACCGTCCAACTTCGTCCGCCAAAGGCGGAATCCGCTGGATCCCGCATAGCCCAAAGGGCGTAGTGGGACACGTTTTCACCCTTAGCCGCTGCGCAGCAGCGGAAGCTCCAAGACACAAGATACAATTTCCAGTTAATTTTCAATTTCCAATTTTCAAATATTTGATTATTGGAATTTGGAATTTTACTGGTCATTGTTACTTGGTTATTGGAATTTCCAATGCTACGCATTGGCCGGTATATTTTCTGTTGCGCTGTTCTCAAAGCTCACGCCTTACTCATTTTCATGAGCATCTTGCTCTTTGGTGCCCGGACTTTCCTATCCTGAATCTCTCCAGGATTAATCACTTTAACTACTCAGAGCAATACTATTATATCAAATAAGCTCCATTTGTCAATATCTTGTACATGATGACGACCTTTTGGACAATAGCCCGTACTTTTCTGCGTACTGTAGTGGGGTCAAATAATTAAGTTTTTCGTGTGGTCTAATTGTGTTGTAGATAATCAACCAATCAGAAATATGTCTG
>Ga0210016_1001015_pt1 | contig 25860 bp, 25 predicted proteins | sample CryGeyCG2014_300_FD_185454 | JGI IMG/M metagenome (GOLD analysis project Ga0210016, IMG submission 185454) | Groundwater microbial communities from aquifer - Crystal Geyser CG02_land_8/20/14_3.00 (SPAdes) (version 2) | ecosystem: Environmental > Aquatic > Deep subsurface > Groundwater | place...
AAATTAATCAGGCAATACTTGCCAAGAAAAACGGATATGTCTAAGATAAACAATAATGAGATATATGCTATTCAGGAAAGATTAAACAACCGTCCAAGAAAAAAATTAAATTATTTAACTCCCAATTCTACTACTTTTGCCCGTTCCGGGCAAATTATGGGTGTTACCTATGTATCTCATCTTTTGCATAAAATTCCCCAAAACCTCGCCCCAGCCCCTACCTGTCCGGCCCGCTTCGCCCGCGAAGCGAGGCGAGCAGGCGGGTCTCCTTCCGCAAGGAGAGGGGGATTTATTTCATCAATTTCTCCGCAATTTCCAATTCTTCCTTGCTGTTAATCCCCATGGCTTCGCGCGGATCTATTATAAAAGAGTCAATTTTTAACCCTTCGGCGAAAGCTAACTTGATTAAATCAGTTAAATAATATTCGCCTTGAGCATTATTATTTTGCAGTTTTTTTAAATTATGCCAGAGCCAGCCGGCGTCAAAAGAATAAAGGGCCGGGTTCAGTTCTTTTTTGCTTTTCTCTTTGTCTGACGCATCCTTAAACTCCACTATGGCTGTTATTTTTCCGCGCTTCCTTATAATCCTACCCCAATGTAAAAAATTCTTCCGCCAACTTTTAAAATTGTTTACTTTAACTGTCGCTAAAGTTATTGCCGCTTTCCCGGAAGCGGCCATTTTTCTAATTGTTTCTTTTTTTAAAAAAGGATGGTCTCCGTATAAAACGATAATTCTATCCGCGCCGGCGGCTAAACGGCGAGCCGAAGACACGGCGTGGCCGGTGCCGAGCTGTTCTTTTTGCACCGCGTAGCTACAATTAAAATTTCTCAAAGATTTTTTTATTAAATTTTTATTATCTAGAGAAACAATTATTATCGGCCTGGCATCAACCCCGGCCCATTTTACTGATTTTATTAAATGCTCAATCATCGGCCGGCCGTTAAGCGGCGCTAAAACTTTCGGCAAATGGCTTTTCATCCGCTTGCCTTTGCCGGCGGCTAAAATAATAATTTTTATCATAATACTTTTAATAAATCTTTTATACTATAAACCTTTAAGCTATGTTTTATATTATTAGAATATGGGCCGTGAACTAAATATATTTTTCCTTGCCCCAGCTCTTTTTTCATTTTAAAACTCTCTTGAGCATTATCATTAATTATAATTATATCTTTTTTATTTTTTTTTAATAAATTTAAAAATAAATGCTTATTTTTATCTGCTAAAATAATCTTATTAAAATATTTTTTTATTTTTAATCCGCCTATTTTTTCCTTCTGCCATTCTAAATTGCCGAAAGACGCTAAAATTAATTTATCACCTCTTTTTTTTAATTTTTTCAATAAATCTTCCGCTCCGGAATATAAATACTTATCAATATTATTTAATAATATTTTTAATCTGCTATTTATTTTTGGCTCTTTATTAATATCTATTCGGCCTTCTTTTTTTAATATTTTTAAATAATTTTTTGAATTATAATTTATTTTTTTAGCTTTAAAATACTTTTTATAGTCCATATTCCATTTACTTGCGGACATATTAAATACTCCAGCTAACTTTTTCTTGAATTTCATGGTATTAAGCAGGGTATGATCCAAGTCAAAAATTACAATCATAAATACAAATTGTCATTGCGGGCTATAACCCGCAATCCAGGGATTGACCGAGAAAAGATTATTTCAAGAGCTACTGTTATATTTTCACATTTCTACGGCTCACTTCTGGATTCCCGCTTTAGCTCGCCTCGCTAAAGCTATGGCGAAGCAGGCGGGAATGACAGAAAATTAGTTTATAATTTCCTCAACAGCTTCCTTTAATTTTTCCGGATTATGCCTGATAATTTCACCCCCGAGATCAATCAGATCTTTGGCGATAATTTTTCGCCCCGCCCACTCGGCTCCCAAATCGACTTCAATAAATTTCGCTTTCTGCTCTTTATATTTTTCCAAAACCTCGTTTTCCGGCTTCTGGGAATTAACCAAAACTTTATTAACCTTTTTGCCGATAAATTCTTCAATTCTTTCCACAAAATCCTTAACTCCGAAATTATCGGTCTCGCCAAACTTGGTCATTATATTTACCACGAATAAAATTTCCGCCAAGGAATTATGAAGGGCTTCCTTAACGCCCGGCACTAAAAAGTTTGGAATAGTGCTGGTAAATAAATCACCCGGGCCGATTATTATTAAATCAGCGTTTTTAATTGCGTCTTGAACCGGCGGATAAACTTTTACTTGGTCGCTGTGGTGGGGAACTAAAAAAGCGGTTTTAATTCTTTCTCTCTGGCCGCCGCGAGGTATGTCAATAGCCGTTTCGCCGTATAAAAAACTCCCGTCAGTTAATTCCGCGACTAAAGTCGCTTTATCAATAGTGACGGGCAGAACATTCCCTTTAATATCTAAAGCTTCGCCCAGCGCTTTCACGCCCTCGGGAAAATTTCCGGCGTATTGGGAAAGGATAGTGAGCAAAAGATTGCCGACGCTATGGCCGCTCAACCGGCTGTTGCTATTAAACCTTTTTTGCAAAATTTTTCTCGCCGCTTCGCGGTCAGCCGACAATGCCAAAATGCATTTTAAAATATCGCCCGGAGGCAATACTCCCAGCTCGTCGCGCAACCGGCCGGTTGAACCGCCGGAATCAACCATGGAAACAACCGCGGAAATTTTAATTCCGATAATGTCGCGCAAAGCGCAAAGCAGATTGAATTGCCCGGTTCCGCCGCCAATTGTAACGATTTTTTTCACTCCTACACCTGAATTATTCATATTAAACTAAAAGCTATTCTCTTTTTTAACTAAACAAAAGCTTTTGATCTTAATTTTAAATCAAAATATTCCTCGGAGCTCTGCTCCGGGGTATTCCTTGCAAGGAAGAGTTTGAGAAACCATTGGTTTTTCAAAATAATTAACTACCTTGAGGATACCTCGTAGCTCTGCTCCGGGGTAATTCATTTTTTTTCTCTTTTTCTAGCATCTTTTTCTTAGATCATCAGTTGAACCTGTGTATAAAAATTTATCTTTTTTACTTTTTAATACATAAACATAAAACATAAAATTATTTTAGGCGTGGGGTAAATCCACCCTAAACTCCAACCCATGATTTTTAAAGCCCAGCCACTTGTAAAAAACGTGCGCGGTTTCATTAAAGTGCCGGCTGGTGGCTACTATCTTATAGCATTTATTCTTTTTGGCAAGTTTTATGGACTCGCGCACCAACCTCGTCCCGACGCCTTTTCTTCTAAAATTTTTCGCCACAAATAAATCTTCAAAATAACAAAACGGCTTTTTATGCAAATCGTTATTTAAAAAATACAAATAAACCCTACCGATTTCTTTTTTCTTTTCCTTAATAACTAATTTAATTCCTTTGGCAGTTAATTTTTCTTGAATTATTTTAATATTTTGCATAAAGTTTTAAATGAATTACCCCGCAGCAGAGTTGCGAGGTATCCTCAAGGTAGTTAATTATTTTGAAAAACCAATGGTTTCTCAAACTCTTCCTTGCAAGGAATACCCCGGAGCAGAGCTCCGAGGAATACTTTGATTAAATTATTGATAATAAAAAATAAATAAAAATAATTTTTATTTTTATTCCACCGTCACGCTCTTCGCCAAATTTCTTGGCTTGTCTACGTCCAGACCCTTTAATACCGCCACATAGTAGGCAAATAATTGCAAAGGGATTGTCGCCAAAATAGGAGTTAACATTTCCAAAGTTTTAGGAATATAAATTACCTCATCTGATATTTTTTTAATGGCTTTATCTCCGGCGGTCGCGATAGCGATAATTTTTCCGCACCTGGCCCTTACCTCTTCTATGTTGCTCATATTCTTTTCATAAACGCTGTCTTTGGGCGCGATAAAAATACTGGGCATATTTTTATCTATTAAGGCAATCGGGCCGTGCTTTAATTCTCCGGAAACAAAACCTTCCGCATGAATATATGATATTTCTTTTAATTTTAAAGCGCCTTCAAAAGCTATTGAGCTATTATATTTTCTTCCTAAAAATGCAAAATTTTTCGCATTTTTGTATTTTTTAGCTATGGCTTTAATTTTTTTATCAGCCGCTAAAATTTTGGCAATTTTTTTTGGTAAAATTTCTAATTCTTCTAAAATCCTTTTACCCATTATTAAAGACATTTTTCTTTGCCGCCCTAAAAATACAGTGAGCAGAGATAATATCGCCAATTCAGAAGTAAAGGCCTTGGTAGAGGCCACTGATATTTCCGGACCAATGTGATTATATACGCCGGCATCTGTTTCCCGGGCAATGGTGGATCCGACTGTGTTCACTATGCCTAAAGTTAGCGCTCCTTTTTCTTTGGCTTCCCGGACAGCCGCCAAGGTATCGGCTGTTTCGCCTGATTGGCTTATAACCATAACCGCTGTTTGGCTGTCTAAAATCGGCTGGCGATAGCGAAATTCGGAAGCATAATCAATTTCCGTAGGCACGCCGGCGTATTCTTCAATCATATATTTTCCCGCCAATCCGGCATTGCGGGCTGTGCCGCAAGCCACAATTATAATTTTTTTTATTTCTCTTATTTTGTCAGTAAAATTATCCAATCCTCCCAGCTTGGCTTTTCCGTCTTCTATTATATAGCGGCCTCTGATGCTATTTTTTACAGTCTCGGGCTGTTCAAATATTTCCTTTAACATAAAATGATTATACCCGCCTTTTTGCGCCGCTTCTATATCCCATTCTATCTTTTCTACTTTTTTATCAATTACTTCATTTTGGGAATTAATTATTTTTAAATTTTCTCGGTTAATATCCGCAATCTCTCCATCATTAAGATAAATTACCTGTTTAGTATTATTAATAATAGCCGAAGCGTCAGAAGCAATAATAGTTTCTTTATCTCCCAGCCCTACCATTAAAGGACTGCCCATCTTAGCCGCCAGCATTTTATGCGGGTGATCGCTATGGATTAATACCAAACCATATGCTCCTTTTATTAAACTAAGGGTTTTTTGCAAAGTGGCCAATAAATCGCCTTCATATAAATCTTCAAATAAATGCGCGATCACTTCCGTGTCCGTATCTGATTTGAATTTATGCCCTTTGGATATTAAATGCTCTTTTAATTGAATATAATTTTCAATAATACCATTATGGACAAGCCAAATTTTTCCTTGGCAATCCGTGTGCGGATGGGCATTGGCCTCGGTCGGCGCGCCATGAGTCGCCCAGCGCGTATGGGCAATCCCTAAACCGCCAAGCAGACCCTCGGGGTCTGCGCGCTCGCAGACCCCGAGGGTCTGCAAACAAGATTCCAACTCTTTTATTCTCCCAACCGCTTTTACGGACTCAATCTTATTTCCCAAATATAAAGCAATGCCGGCAGAATCATATCCCCTGTATTCCAATCTTTTAATGCCGTCTATCAATATGGGTAAGGCATTATTTTTGCCAATATAGCCGACTATCCCGCACATAAATTATTTATAATAAAACATGTAATATTAGAAAATTACATGTAATTAATTATACTAATATATTATCACTCTAAATATTTTTTGGCAACAAGAAAGATAAAATAAAAAACCCAGCCAACATTTGATGCCAGCTGGGTGTTAATTTATATGAACTATTACTTGAAATTAATATCACTCTTTACTCTTTGTTATCCAGACGATCCACTTCTTCTTTCCCTAAATGCAAATTGATGTTGTAACAAGTTATTCCATTTTGTTTTCTAAACTCTTCAACAATTTGCTCCTCAGTCTTTTTTCCTTCACTAAATTCCTTTAACAGATTCCTATAATTCACAGCAAACTGATCTGGCATGTTTTCAATTAACTTATTCGCTCTTCTGATTCCAGACTCCTTTTTAATATCAAACTTTTCGTCTTTATTCTCTTTGCCAGCAAAATTTTCAATATTACTTTTTACCATAAATTTCTCCTTAATAATTACACTTTAATTATATAGTCTAAACTAAAAAGATGCAAGTTATTAAATTTTTATGCCGACTGAGTATAAAATGATTTAATTATTGCTTATGAGTTATTTTACGCTTTTTTTCAGCTTTTTTTATGCATCTCCAATCAACCCAGAGGGGCGTAAATAACTGATTCCAATCATATCCATTCTTTTTTGAAATTCAATAGCCAAGTCAATTAAGTTCTCCACGCTATAAAATTCCATGCGGGAACATGAAATATCGTTTTGATACTTCAGAAAATAGTTTCTCCCTTCTTCGTCGTCTTTCGCCCGGCGAATCTTCTTGGCGATTGCCAACGGACCTTTTTCATCAAAAATTTTTCTTAGATAATCAATATAATCATGCGCCAATCGCCATAATGTTTTTTTAATCATTTCCCCCTCCTCTATATATTTTTTTATTAATCAAATTTTCCGTCAAAACACACCTACTTCCATCCTTCTTTATCAATCTTTTCTGACAAAGTTTTCAAAACCTGCTGATAGTAAACCATCAAATGAATTTCTTTTTGCAGAGTTGGGAGATCAACATAGCGCTCGCCCTCTTTATAGTGGAAAAGGTCGAAAGTAAATATGCGATCAGGTTTAACTTCATTAACCAGTGCAACTGTTTGGCGGATTGTTTTCTCTGTATCATCTGGACTGGCAACCAGATACCAGCAACATTGAATTCCGACCTCTTGGAGTTGTTTTGTCGCTTTGATTAAATCAATATTTTTAAAAGGAGGCTTGGAATATTTACCACGCAGTTCGGGGCTAGCGCTTTCCACTCCTAGCCATATCTCCTGAATTCCGACTTTGCGGATGAATGAAAGAGAAAGAACGCCCTTTTCTTCTTCCAGTAAGTAGATAAGATTTCGTGGAGTGGTTTGTACACAAAAAAATACCTTAAGCGGCTCCACATAAAACTCATCTAGTAATTCCCGGAATTGATATCTTTCCTCCCCTGTCATTTTTAGCGGATCAAAGAAGTCCGGAGTTTCTAAATATATTCTGGCATCAGATTTTCTGGCCAGAATTTCTTTTACCGCCTGTATTATCTTAGTAATATCCCAAAGCTGACATTCTCCGAACCGTGGTCGGCGATCAAAACAACCGCCATAGCCCAGAAAGCACTTTCCCCAGGTACATATGCTGTCTAAATGAATTATGGAATAACCATCCATTAATCCTCGCGGGCAGTTATAAGAATATCTTTCTTCCATTTTATTTTCTTCCATTTTACTTCCTCCTTTTATTAATATTATCGCCAATTTGTGCAAATTCTTCCTCAAGTTGTTTTAAAAGCTTAATTACTTTAGATCCTTTATAACTATTATCTATTTTAAAGAGATGGCGCTGAGTCGCTCTGGTTAATGCCTTAAGTTCATAGATTTCTTTTTTAGTGCATGATTCGCCAAGAATAAAAAGGACTCTCAATAGCATCTTAAAACGATAATTAGCTCTCTCTGCTTGTAAAGTAAGAATAGTAAGCTCTAACAACTCCTCTGATGTATATACCTTGTCATTTTTCTCCCGTAACTGTTCCTGATAATCTTTCCGCAGTATAACCGTATTTTTTGCTGGTAATGCGGTTTTTTCCACTAAATCCATCAACTTAAGCAAAAACTTTCTAAAATTTTTCATATCATCCTCCTATAATAAGGCATTTACAATCTCTCCCACATAAATTCAAGATAAAATTTTATACTGGCGGCGATTGATTGGTCTTCAATCAGAGTCGCTGTTTTCTTCTCGTATGATATTAAAGCGACCATATTTCCAAAAACCAATATATCAGCCGAAACCTTTTGCCCCTCCGGCAAGAACTTATTGTGCATCACTCCTTTCGCTATTGCGTTAAATTTTCGGTTTATGGGTGTGTCTTCCAAAATGCCCCGATAAAAAATATTTTTTTCTTTCATTACTTCAATATATTTTTTCTCCGCCTCCCAATTGGATACTTTCATAACCGAATCATATGATCCGCAGCCGATTGACTGGCGGCTGTTTAATATATAGTCGTCATATATTTTGTATATTCCTTTCAAACCTTCAAAAAATTTTATTTGCGGTTTATTTTCTTGATTGACATCAATGGCTTTAAGGGTCGGCAGAATAAAACTATCAAATGCCTTGGCTTCTTTATTCACCAGTTCTTTTCTCCTGGCTATTATTTCTCTTAATCCTTCCGGCCGTTCAGCGATAAACAAGCTTCTTTTCCTCTTCTTGCTTTCCGCTACCAGCGCTTTTTGCTTTAATTCATCAATGGCGGCATAAACAGTCACCCGGTTCATGCCCGCATATCTGGCGATATCCTGTACGGAAGCGCTGCCTATTTCCAAAAGCGTTATATAGCTCATAATTTCTTTTTCAGTCAAATTAAGTTGTAAAAGAGCCTTTTTCAGCTTATCGGCTATAATTTTCTTTTTCATTTGTTTAATGATTAATTATAATATTATTTATTAATATCGTCAACTATAACTATACAATTAAATAATATACTATAATTAAATATAAATTATTTACTTAACATTAGCTATATATTAAAATAATAAATGTTGTAAAGTATATGTTTACATTTTAACAATTTTTTATTTTTTTGTCAAACAAAAAACCGCCGTATTATAGCGGTTTGACCAAACAAAAAAACGCCATTGTTCTGGCGGTGACCTACTTTCCCAGGGCTTAATACCCAAGTATCATCGGTGCAGAAGGGCTTAACTTCTGAGTTCGGGATGGGATCAGGTGTGACCCCCTCGCTTGAACCACCAGAACAATAGCGCTTTTTTTATAAATCCTCCTAAAACCCCTCGCCTCGCTTTCGCCTGCCTCGCGTTGCGAGCAAGGCGGGCTCCGGGCGAAGCTGGCATTTATTAAGTGGGCGATAAGGATACTTAAATAATTCGCATTGTATAGTAATTTAATTTATTTACTATATTCGCTTTATATTAGCATAAATTAGCGACTTTAAAATCAAAAATGTGGGAAAATTAAACGGTTTATTAGTACTCCTCGGCTAAAGCGCTTACGCGCCTTACACCTAGAGCCTATCAACGTGATAGTCTCTCACGAACCTATGAAACCTAATCTTGAAGACGGCTTCACGCTTAGATGCTTTCAGCGTTTATCCTAACCGAAGGTAGCTACCCAGCGATGCCCCTGGTGGGACAGCTGGTACACTAGAGCTTCGTCCTTCCCGGTCCTCTCGTACTAGGGAAGGGCCTTCTCAAGTTTCCGCGATCATAGTGGATAGGAGACCGACCTGTCTTACGACGGTCTGAACCCAGCTCACGTACCGCTTTAATGGGCGAACAGCCCAACCCTTGGGAGCTTCTCCACCCCCAGGATGCGATGAGCCGACATCGCTGTCGATTCAACTGTATAATTACAGTTTACTTTCCATTATTACTAATGGGATTGGACTATATCTTCATCCGTTTTTATTAATAAACGGAGTTGGCGTATAATAGAAGTTTAATTCCCTGATTATCAGGTACCTTCTATTTCTCCCTTTCGGGATTAGTCTCTAGGGGGTCATTAATATTTTAGAATCGTTAATCTGAAATCTAAAATATATAGACTTCCCACGGTATTGTCCATAATCTTATTATAAGGCCAATTAAATTATGGAGTCCACCGTTATAAGCCAAATTTATTTACTCGATTGCTCGAGATGGCACCCCGATATAAATTAAGGTGCCGAACCAGGTCGTCGATGTGAACTCTTGGACCTGACTAGCCTGTTATCCCCGGAGTAGCTTTTATCCGATGAGCTTCCGCCGTCCTATATCGAACGGTCGGATCACTAAGTTCTGCTTTCGCAACTGCTCGACTTGTAGGTCTCGCAGTAAAGCTGGCTTATGCCTTTGCACTATCTCCCGGGTTTCCATTCCGGGATAGCCAACCTTGGTAAACGCCTCCGTTACTTTTTGGGAGGCATCCGCCCCAGACAAACTACCCACCAGATACTGTCCCCTGACCGGATAACGGTCTAGGGTTAGAATTAAAAATACGCAAGGGTGGTATCTCACTGGCCCCCGGTAAACCGGGGTCCCACCTATGCTGAACATGCATGCCTCTAATTCAATATCAAGCTATAGTAAAGCTTCACGGGGTCTTTTCGTCCAACTATGATTAACGAGCATCTTTACTCGTCTTGCAATTTCGCCAAGTCCTTCGTTGAGACAGCGTCCAAGTTGTTGTACCATTCGTGCAGGTCGGAACTTACCCGACAAGGAATTTCGCTACCTTAGGACCGTTATAGTTACGGCCGGCGTTCATCTGCGCTTTAGTTTGAAGCTTCACCCCGCGAACGGGATTAACCCCTCCCCTTAACGTACAGACACTGGCCAGGCATCACCCCCTATACATCCTCTTACGAGTTAGCAGGGAGCTATGTTTTTGATAAACAGTCACTTGGACTCTTTAGCTGCGGCCCGTATTGCTACGGGCAGGCCTTATCTCTAAATTACGGCCGCTTGTTTGCCGAGTTCCTTAACGAAAGTTCTCTTGTACACCTGAGGCTACTCGCCTCATCTACCTGTGTCGGTTTACGGTACGGATACTATAGTCTTAACCCTAGAGGTTTTTTTAAGCAATCTTTCCATTTGAATCGATTCCACAAAAGCTTCATCTTTTAACAACTCCTTGAAATTAGCGATCCGGATTTGCCTGGATCATCCCTTGGAGTAATTAACGCGTATACCATGAACACGCTCAAACTTTAAAATTGCGTCTCCCCATTGGAACCCTCCTACGCACCTCACTCCATTCGGAGCTACGGAGGGCGAGATCAGAAAATACATTAGTATTTCAGAACTCGTCCTCCGAAGCTCTTTGTGAAGCAAAGAGCGTAGGAGGAAAAACTACAGTAGCGCTGGAATATTAACCAGCTCATCCATCGACTACCCCCGCACTACACGGGACTCATCTTAGGACCGACTAACCCTGGGTCGATTTGCGTTGCCCAGGAAACCTTAGATTTACGGTGGGCAGGGTTTTAACCTGCCTTTTTGCTACTCATGCCAACATTCTCTCTTCTGTCCGCTCCACTACTTCTCGCAAAGCAGCTTCAATGCTGGACAGAATGCTCCTCTACCGCCGCGCACAGCGCGGAAACCCCAATTTTCAATTTTTAATTTTAAAACAAATCTTAATTTTTCAATTTTTAAACTTTATTATGTTTAGAAATTGAATCATTGAAAATTTTTTAGAAATTAGAAATTAGAAATTGGAAATTCAGTGCTATGCACGACTCACATCTTCGGTAATATGCTTTAGCCCCGATACATTTTCGGCGCGAAACAACTTGACTAGTGAGCTATTACGCTTTCTTTAAAGGATGGCTGCTTCTAAGCCAACCTCCTAGTTGTCGCGGTCGCGACACCACCTTTCACACTTAGCATATATTTTGGGACCTTAGATTGTGATCTGGGCTGTTTCCCTTTTGACTGATGAACCTTAGCGCCCATAGTCTGACTTTCAGATTACACCCGCGGGTATTCGGAGTTTGGTTGAGATAAGTACCTTGCGGCCCATTCTCATCCAGTGCTCTACCCCCCACAGTCAGCATCTGAAGCTAGCCCTAAAGCTATTTCGAGGAGAACCAGCTATTGCCGAGTTCGATTGGAATTTCTCCCCTAACCACAGCTCATCCCCTAGTGTTGCACGGCTAGTGGGTTCGGTCCTCCTGAAGCATTTCTGCTCCATTCAACCTGGCTATGGCTAGATCACCCGGCTTCGGGTCTTATATTTGCGACCACCCTACGCTAAAGCTTCGGGTGGTAAACCTTGCGGTCTATCACAAACGTCTACTAAAAAAATTAATTTACGTTCCGAAACTTTAGTGAAGGAACGGGCTATTAACCCTCGCTTTCACTGCGACTGCCCCCGCTCCAGTTTGCCCATTTTTTCTGCTTGATTATTTTATTAATCAGCAAACTAGGGCGGGGTTAGTCAAGCCACAAACATAAACTCGTTGGCTCATTCTTCAATAGGCACACCATTACCGCGCACAGCGCGGAAATCCCAATTTTCAATTTTTAATTTTAAAACAAATCTTAATTTTTCAATTTTTAAACTTTATTATGTTTAGAAATTGAGTCATTGAAAATTTTTTAGAAATTAGAAATTAGAAATTAGAAATTCCGTGCTATGCACGGCTCTGATTCCTTGTAAGTATATGGTTTCAGGTACTATTTCACCTCCCTCACCGGGATGCTTTTCACCTTTCCCTCACGGTACTTGTTCACTATTGATCATAAAGAGTATTTAGCCTTGGGTCATAGTCGACCCCAATTCGTACGGGATTTCTCGAGTCCCGCAGTACTTAAGATATGCTGCCGTAGATTAATAACCCTTTTTGCCTTACAGGGCTTTCACCTTCTCTGGCGGAGCTTTCCAGCTCGCTTCAACTAAGGAAGTTATAGATTTTTCTACCTTGCTTTTTCTAGGAAGCAAACGCAACTATCTTGCGACACCTTATAAACATATGGTCCTAGAACCTTCAGCTCGCCCAAATTTAAAAAAATTTAGTCGAGCATAGTTTATAAGGTTTGGGCTTTTCCCTTTTCGCTCGCCACTACTCAGGGAATGTCCGCGCTGAGCGCGGTTTGTTTTCTTTTCCTCCGGCTACTAAGATGTTTCAGTTCGCCGGGTAATCGTCTCCTCCTCCGCTTTTTATCTCTCAAAATTTTTTTCGTTGGACAATTATGTGCCTTCTAATATTTTAGAGGGCTTGCCCGCCGAAGCTTTTTGCGAAGCAAAAAGCGAAGGAGGGACATCCCGTCTGCAACGGGATAGGTTTCCCCATTCGGAAATCCACGGATCAAAGGTTGCTTGCCACCTAACCGAGGCTTATCGCAGGCTGCTACGTCCTTCATCGTCTCTTTATGTCGAGGCATCCACCATATACCCTTAATGAAATTTTCCCACACTTTTGATTTCAAAAGTGTATTTGATTATTTCCTTATTTCCATATAAGGTATAAATTATTTGATTTTTGATGCTCATTATATTCAATTGTTAAAGTGCAATTAATTATTATTTTGAATCTATCTATTAGAAATCTGCAAATTATTTTTACAAATTCCTAATTAAAAATTCAAACAAAAAATCGCTTCCTAAAGCGATTTAAAAATACTTATAAAAAAATGACAGTATTTAACCGCTTTTATATTTATTAATAGAAAGCAATTGTTTTATCATATTATTCTTTTAATAGTTAACATTTATACTTAATATAAAATATTATACATTATTTTAAAATACTGTCAAGAGTGAAATAAAAATCTTATTTTGCCCGCTATATTAGCCCAAATTTATTTAGTAATTGAGGATTTACCATTTGGCTTTGGGCCACATCTCGGCTGATTAAACCATTTTTATAAAGCTCTTTTATATCCTGATCCAAACTTATCATCCCATCCTTAGTGCTGGTTTCAATCACGGTTTTTATCTGAGAAATTTTATTTTCTCTGATTAAATTCGCTACCGCCGCGTTATTAATTAATACTTCACGCGCCGCTACTCTACCCCCTTTATTTTTAGGCAACAAACGCTGAGATATTACGCCAGCTAAAGTCATGGATAATTGCACGCGGATTTGGCCCTGTTGATATGGAGGAAAAATATCAATAATGCGATCAACTGTCTGAGCGGCGCTATAGGTGTGAAGAGTGGCCAGCACCAAATGGCCAGTCTCGGCTAAGGTAATAGTAATGGCAATAGTCTCCAAATCCCGCATTTCACCCACCATAATAACGTCCGGATCCTGCCTTAAAACATGCTTTAATCCATTGGAAAATGATAACATATCGCTACCTAATTGCCGCTGGGAAATAATGCTATTTTTAGGCTTAAATAAATATTCAATCGGATCTTCAAGAGTAATGATGTTGCAGTTTTTATTGGTATTGATACTATCAATCATAGCGGCTAGGGAAGTTGATTTGCCGCAGCCGGTTGGACCGGTTACCAAAATTAAACCTTGCTGTAAATTTATTAAATCATAAATTATTTTAGGCATGCCAATCTCTTCCATAGTCGGCACTTGTTTTTTTATAATTCTGGCCGCCAAGCCCACATTATTTTTTTCATAATGCAAATTAACCCTGAATCTGAAATTATTAACTTCATAGCTGAAATCAAGCTCCTTGGTGGAAATAAAAATCTTTCTTTGGTCATTGGTCAACATGGAAAAAACATTTTGCTCTAAATCATTCTTGGTTATCGCCTTTTTATTAACATTGATTAATTTACCATCAATCCTTATGGTAGGCGGCAAACCGGCCAATAAATGAATATCAGAAGCTTCATTAGCCACGGCATAATTAAATATTTCTTTTAAATTCATATTTAAAAATTAAAGTTTTATTTTACCCCCGCACCCAAATCTTTGGTGTGGGGGTTTACCATTTATTTTTTTTCAATCCTTCTATAGCGGCATCAACTTGCGCTTCTTGCTTTGACGAGCCCCGGCCTTGGCTGATTTGTTCTTTGCCTAAAAATAAACCAACTTCAAAAACTTTTATATGGTCCGGACCAGACTCATTTAATACTTTATAATGAGGAGTAATGCCTGTTTTTTCTTGAGCTTTTTCCTGAAATTTTGATTTTGGGTCCAAATAAAGCTCATGTTTCAATATATAATCCAGTTTTGATAAAATATATTTTTTTATTATTTTTTTGGCTGGCCGCATGCCCTGGTCCAAATAGAGGGATCCGATTAACGCTTCAACCGTATTGGCCAATATATACTGCCTGGCTTTTGATTTCTTGTCCTTAGATTCTCCTTTTGATAAATAAAGAAATTCTTCTAAGCCGATTTCATTGGCAACCGTGGCTAGCATTTTAGAGTTGACCAGGCTAGCGCGCCAATTCGTCAGCTGACCTTCGTCTCGATCGGGAAAATTATAAAATAAATATTCTGTTACCACGATTTCTAAAACCGCATCCCCTAAAAATTCCAACCTCTCGTTGTGGGAAGTCCTAAAACTCGGATGCTCGTTTAAATATGAACGGTGAACCATGGCTTGCCTTAAAAGATTTTTGTTTTTATATTTTATTTTAATAATTTCTTCTAATTTTGAAATGTCTTTTCCAATAAAAATTTTATCTTCGCTTTTGGTCATTTTTATTAATTGTCAAATTGTTATATTGTCAAATTACTAAATAATTTAACCCTATAACGACATAACAATATTATTATATAAATTAGTTTATTTTTTCTTCTTTTTCCCCCACATCCTTATAGATCGCCCCCAGCACCCCGTTAACAAATTTTCCGGATGAAGCCCCGCCAAAAGTTTTAGCAATTTCAATAGCTTCATTAATGGCGACTTTGGCTGGAATGCCTTCATCAAATATTAATTCATAGACGCCAATGCGTAGAATATTTCTATCCACGGTGGTAATTTGTTCCAAAGGCCATTCGGTGGCGTATTTAATAATATACTTATCAATTTTAGATAAATTTTTTGTTACGCCTTTGATTAATTTCTTAACAAATCCTTCATCATTAAAATCGGGAGCAAAACATTTAAATACTTTATTAATAATATCTAATAAATTATTTTTTTGCTGGCCATTAAAATCCCACATAAATAATGTTTGCATGGCTAAGGTGCGCGCGAGATGACGATTGGACATAAATTCAATAAAATAATAAAACAAAAAACAATTTATGTTTTCTTGTTTTCTTGTTTCTTTGTTTTTATGCTTTTTGATTTTATTACTTCTTTGCCTTTATAGGTGCCGCAAAAACCGCATGCCCGATGAGGAAGCACGGTTTTGGCGCATTTAGGGCATCGGTTTAAATTTATTTTTTTTAAAGCTAGATGCGATCTTCCTTTTCTTGCCCGGCTGGAAGATTTTCTTTTGGCTGGTACTGACATATTAAAAATTTAAAAATCTAAAATCAAAATGCAAAATTATTATTTAATGAATTACCCCGCAACAGAGTTGCGAGGTATCCTCAAGGTAGTTAATTATTTTGAAAAACCAATGGTTTCTCAAACTCTTCCTTGCAAGGAATACCCTTGATTTAATATTAATAATTTATTTTAATTTTATAAAATTTTTTTATTAATTAATAATTAATTATTTCCCCTGTTTCTAGTATATATTTATATTATTAAATGGTCAAGAAAATATTATAAAATAATATTTATTTTTTCATTTTGCATTTTTAATTTATAACTATTTATAGCGCAACGCTTCTAAGGGATTTAGCCTGGCGGCTTTAATTGATGGATATACCCCCGTTAATAAGCCGATTAAGGTAGAAAATACCATAATTACCGCAATAAACCAAAGGGGATTGTAAAATATGTCCAATGGCTGTCCGCCAAAATTTCTAGCCAGAATATTAAGGCCGGTATTGGTAATTTTACCTGCCAAATAACCGATTATCACTCCGCCCACTCCGCCCAAGAAACCCATAATTATAGATTCAAATAAAAATAATTTGCTTATATCTCCGCGAGTAACGCCAATCGAGCGCATAATGCCGATTTCATTTATCTTTTCCAGCAGAGCTATGGTCATAGTATTAAACATGCCAATCGCTGAAACTAATAAAGCCACTAAACCAAAAAGGGCTAGAACTATCTGTATTATTTTAAATATTTTATTGGCTTGGTCAATAGTATCTGACAGCGACGCCACTAAAAATCCTTCCTTAATGATTTCATTTCTAACTCCTTTGATAGCTTCATTATTCGTTACTTTAACCTTTAATTGATCATAGTTATCTATATTTAAATCACCAATCGTGCCCAGGGGTATATAAACATAGCTCATATTTTCATCTTCAATCACCCCCACAATCTTATATTTTTGCTCTCTTTTAACCGATTTTATAATTTCATTGCCCTTTTCATTTATTTTCGGCAAAAAAATAGTTAAAACCAATTCTTGGCCGATAATTTCTTTTGGCGTCATATTAAAAAGCATGGCATTAGCAGTGGAAATAACCGCTTCATAATTTTCATCTGATCTAAAATTATTTCCATAATCGGTATTAATTCCTCCTAAACGAAAATATGAAGGATCAACCGCCTTAACCGCTCCATCGCCTGTAAATTCACCCATGGATATTTGCGCCGGCAAGCTTATAATTGAACTTATGTCTTCAATGTCTTGCAACTTGGAAATTCTATCTATGCTTTCCTTATTAATCTTTATTAATCCGGATTCATCCGAAATAACATCCAGAGTTAAAAGCGAATCAGTGGTAGCGATTTTACTTAATATAACATTCTGCAACCCGTAGCCTAAGGAAACTAAAAATAAAACCGTGCCGATGCCGACGCTCACGCCTAAAATGGTCAAGAGCGTTCTTAACGGCCTAATCTTAAACATTCTGGTAGATAGAGATAAAGTATCTATAATTTTCATAATATGATTACTTATATTTTCCCAATATTAATAACTCTAATCTTTTGGCTAATTTACGGGCAGTTCTTTCATCTATCCCCGCTCCCCCGTTTCTGACGGATAAATTAATTTTTTTCTGAAAAACATCCTTATCAATATTATTCAGCATTCTATCTTTAATCGCCTTATTAATTGTTTCTAAGGCGGAAAAATTATTAATATTAATATTAAAACTTTTAAATAAATAATGCCTGACTTCCATAATTTCCTCGCCCATATCCGCCGTCTCGCTTTGTTTTATTTTATTTTCTTCCTCTTCTAATTTTTTTATTTCTTTAACAATTCCCACAATTTTTTCCGCTAATTTTTTTGCCGTCCGGCTATCCATCCCCAATCCGCCTTTTTCCAATGAACTGTCAAAATATTCATAAGTCGCTTTTTCATCATATATTCCGGCCATAATCAAGCTTTCTACTCTTTTTTCAATTTTACCCAGCTCTTCTGAAGTCATATTCACTAAAACCTCGGATACAATTTGTTTAGCTTTAAACGGCAAAAGCAGATTACCGATATTGCTTGAGGTAAGGCTGGAATAAGTTCTGGCTAATAATTCCATATCTTTTGCAACTGACGGCCCGATAGCCATTCCGCCCTCTGACATCGCTTCCAAATTAATGGCTTTATTTGTTTTGCCTTCTATAACCTTGCCGTCTTTCATGTAAAAAACTCTATGGGCAAAATTCAAATGAGCTGGATTATGGGTTACTAAAATAATAGTTTTTTTAAATTTCTTGTTTAATTCCTTTAATAATTCCATAACATCTTCGGCGGATTTAGAATCTAAGTTTCCTACCGGCTCATCGGCTAATAATATATCAGGATCATTCACTAACGCCCGGCAAATGGCTATTCTTTGCTGTTGTCCGCCGGAAAGTTCCGATGGCAATTTATCGGCTTGATCTTTTACCCGGAAATATTCTAATAATTCAAAGGCTCGTTTCGTTCTTTTTTTCTTGCTTATCCCTAGGGCAATTTGCGGGAGCACGATATTTTCCAAGACATTTAAAGAATTAATCAAATAATAAGACTGAAAAATCATTCCCACCTTTTTTTGATGGTATTCTTCTAATTTATCGGGGAAAAAATCGCTTAAATTTTTTTCATCGACAATTATATCTCCTTTAATATTTTTTTCCAATCCGGCAATGGAATAAAGCAAAGTTGATTTGCCGCAACCCGACGGCCCGAAAAATATTATAAATTCTCCTGAAAAAATATCAAAATTAATATCAGTAAGCGCCCTAATTTCATTGCTTCTGCCTAAAAAATAAATCACGTTCAACTTACTAATTTTTATTATTGGCTTAAATGGCATATATACAAAAAATATCCTTTTCTGAACCCCCACGCCTTGACCACAGAGCATTTTATACCCCCGCACCAAAGATTTGGGTGTGGGGGCAAGCGACAACCCCTGCGCCAAGAGCGCAGGGCATTCAAGGTGTGGGGGCAAAAGGTTTATAAAAATAATTCTCTAATATTATTATAACATTATTTTATTATTTCTCCAAAAAAATATTTTAGTTTGGATATATCTTGTTAATAAACAAACATAGCGTCGCCATAGCTGTAAAAACGGTATTTTTTCTTTATGGCTTGCTGATAAGCTTTGTCTATGTTCTTTTTGCCCGCGAACGCGCCCACGAGCATCAGCAGAGTGGATTGGGGCAGATGAAAATTAGTAATCATGGCGTCAACCACCTTGAATTTATACGGCGGATAGATAAAAATATTCGTCCATTTTTTATAATTTTTCATTCTGGGAAGCAAGGTTTCCGACTGGGAAGCATTGCTCCCCAGAACGCTTTCCAGCGCCCGCGCGCTGGTAGTGCCCACAGCGATTATTCTTCTCTTTTCTTTTTTAGCTTTGATAATGCGCCGAGCGGCTTCCTTTTTAATTTCTACTAATTCGGCATGCATCTTGTGCTTGGCGATATCTTCAATCTTGACCGGCGCGAACGTGCCTAAGCCGACAAACAAAGTAATAAATTCAATGCGCGCGCCTTTATTCTTTATTCTTTCCAGCAGTTCGCAAGTAAAATGAAAGCCAGCGGTTGGCGCGGCCGCCGAGCCGATTTTTTTATCATCAGCGTAAATCGTCTGATAATCCATTACGTCATTCTGAATCCTGGGTACTCGGGATGAAGAATCTCGCCTTAATAATTTATTTCTCTTTATGTAAGGCGGCAGAGGCGTTTGGCCGATCTTATTAATTAATTCCAATAATTTTTTTCCTTTTCTATTAAAATTAATTTGCCATGTTCCATTATGGTTATTTTTTGTTATTTTACACTTTAATCCTCTAAAAAATTTTATTTCCAATTTTTCTTTAGCTCCCCGTCCGCCGATTAAACATTGCCAAACCTCTTCCTTAGCCCCCTTGACAAAGGCCCGCTTCGCCGGAGCTAAAGCGAGGCGAGGGGATGGGGGGATTATTTTCCTTAACAATAAAATTTCCATCTTTCCGCCCGTTCCCTCTTTCTTACCGATTAAACGCGCCGGAAATACTTTAGCGTTATTTAAAACCAATACATCTCCGGCCCGCAAATAATCAACTAAATCAAAAAAATGCTTATGCTTGATTCGGCCGCTAATTTTGTCCAATACCAAAAGCCGCGAATGATCTCGCGGTTTTATCGGCTCTTGGGCTATTAAATTTTTCGGCAAATAATAATCAAAATCGCTTAGCTTCATATATATCTCTTAAGTTGGCTTTTTATTATTTGATAATTTAATCAATAAATCCCTGACATTATTAGGATAAGGAACATCCTCAAAATTAAATTTTTGCTTTGCGCCGGCAGTCTGGACTTGGACATTGCCGAAATGAAATAAAGTAGCCATCATGCCATGAACTTCGCTGGTAACATCCTGTATTTTATCAAGCTTCTGCTCGGATATAATTCTGGAAAAAAATCCGTTTTGCTGCACATCTATAATACGCTCATTGGTAACTATCCAAAAATCCAAATAATAATCAATAAATGAAAAAAGGAAAAACAGCCATAAAAAAAGAAAATAAGCGCTGATTATTAGTATTATTATTGGCAAAGAAATATTGCCGGTTAACAAATCGGGCAAATTTAAAGTTATTGCATAAAAGAAAAATAATGGCAATAAAACTAATAGTATTAATATGTCCACTTTTTTAATTAATATGAACAAATCGCGCCTGATTACTTTTATAATTTTTTCATCTGGCAGAGAATTTGGCAATCTGTATAAAGATAGCATATTTTTTAGAACTAACGCTGAATGCCTTCTTCAAAATGAGCATTTGGCGATAAATTTTAATTAAAAATTAATTTCTGGTTAATAATATCATTTAGCAAGCCTATTTTAAAACTCCAATCAATCTGATTGATATAGTTTATGGAAATTATAAGTATAAATAAAGCGACGCCAACATAAATAAAAATTGCCATTAATGTAACCAAATTTTTAAACCCGAAATTTAATAAATGAAAAATGCCGACAAAACTAAAAAAAATCCACAACAATAAAAATATTAAATAAGGGATTAATAATATTGATAATGGAAATGCCATATTTTTTAAAATTTTTAATTTTATATTTTTTAATTTTTAAATAAATTTAAATTTTCTAATTTAAAAATTAAACAAGCTTGTTCTGCCCGGACTTTTTCTTTTTAAGATGCTTGTAGGCGATATCAGTGACAATCCGCCCGCGGGGACTGCGGTCCAAAAATCCCAGGCGCATTAAATACGGCTCATACACTTCTTCCACGGTGGCCATGTCCTCGCCGGTGGTGGCCGCGATAGTATTTAAGCCCACCGGACCGCCGTTATATTTATCAATTATAATTTCCAAAATTTTCCGGTCAATCCAGTCCAGCCCCAGATTATCTACCTCCAGCATGGTAAATGCCGCCGCGCATAAATCTTTTTCCACCCGGCCGTCTCCTTTCACCTGGCAATAGTCGCGCACCCGCTTTAAAAGGCGGTTGGCCACCCGCGGCGTCCGGCGGGAACGGCCGGCGATTTCCTTAATGGAATCATCTTTTATTTTTACTTCTAAAATCTTGGCGCTGCGCCTGATAATATTTTCAATATCTTCATTCTCGTAATAATTCAAATGATAAGTGAGGCCGAAGCGATCGCGGAGCGGAGCCGAAAGCAAGCTGGCTTTAGTGGTAGCGCCGATAATGGTAAAGCGCGACAAATCAATCCGCAATGTCCGGGCGGAAGGGCCTTTGCCGATTATAATATCCAGGGCATAATCTTCCATGGCCGGATATAAAATTTCTTCTATGGTTTTATGCAAGCGGTGGATTTCGTCAATAAACAAAATATCGCCTTCGCTTAAATTAGAAAGGATGGCCGCCAAGTCCCCGCTTTTTTCAATAGCCGGGCCGGAAGTAACCCTGATTTGGGAATTTAATTCATTAGCGATCACATGAGCCAAAGTGGTTTTTCCTAGCCCGGGCGCGCCATAAAGCAGGATATGCTCCACCGGCTCTTTCCTTTTATTGGCCGCCGCAATGGTAATTTTAAGATTATCCTTGATTTTCTCCTGCCCGATATATTCTACCAGCTTTTTCGGCCGCAAAGTTTGGTCTAATAATTTATCGCCATTCTCCTCTTTAGCGCTGATTACGCTCTCCTCGGCATGCTTGGCATTAGTTGCATTTGATTCTTTTATCATACCCTTATTTTAACTTTTTACCATAGTTTTGGCAAATGGTTGACATAATTTTATTTATATATTAATTTTTATTATTAATCGCTCATTACAATTTAATACTAATTGGATATTTATTAATAATATAAGAAAGGTTGTAAATTAAAAAGGGTTATTGTTTTATTAATCTTAAATCTTATTTTATGAAAAGGAGAGAAATTATGAAAAATGTAAAAGAACTGCTTAAGGATTATGAAGCATGTAAAGATGATTGTGAGAAACAAATTTCATCAAAACTGAAAATTAAGTATGATTGTAAAGACAGAAATTCTATAAATAGACACTTAATTATTAATGCATTAGTTTTTTGGAAATTTGTAATTAATTATTTAAGTGCTGTGAACTGGTATGCAAGGCACGATTTTTTATCGCATTTTCTGAAAAATTCAAATTCATATATTGGCTTAATAGCAATGATAGAATTTTTTCCTACATCTGTTCGGTGAAAAATTCTTTGGAAATACAATATTGATTTTATGTCTTATGAATCTTTTTTGCGTCGATTGAGTATACGACAAGTTAATGAAATCCGAGATAATTATGAAAATTTGTTTGTCAATCATAAGTGTCAAGTACCCTTTTTTTATTGACTAATTTTAAAAATTATTGTAAATTATAACAATATACGGAACTAATGTTCCGTTTTGGATTATAAACCTCACCCTAATCCTCTCCTTAAAACAAGGAGAGGGAAATCTATTTAAAATTATAATTATGAATCCCGTTAGAAAAATCTAAAGCGGGATGTAAAAATAAAATTATATTATAATTAATTTATAAGGAATCACTTAACAAGCTTCCTTTCTCTAAACGGGATGAATCTTACCGAATTAGCCAGAATACTAAAAATTATTCCGCAGGAATTGCGCGACAAATTGCCGTTGCTCGGTTTTGATATTGGCCAAAAAGCCATAAAAATTGACAATAAAACCGCCCAGCGCATAATAAAAGAATGGCCAGTATTAATAAAACAACTGGAAAATAAATTAAAAAAAGAAGCGAAAGAAGAAACCGAAGAAGAAGCGAAAGAAGAAGAAAAGAAAAAAATTAATATTCCCGGATTTATATCTGTGAGGGATTTTTCCAATTTATCCGGCTTGCCGGTTAGTAAAATATTGGCCGAACTGATGAAAAACGGGATATTCACTTCTATGAATGAAAAAATTGATTTTGACACTATTTGGCTGATTGGAAACAATCTGGGGCTGGAAATAACGCTAGATGAAAATCTCAAAAGTCAAGAATTGAAAGACAAAAACGAAGAAAATAAATTAATAAATAAATTGAAAGGAGAAAGTGAAGCCAATCTGGAGTCCCGTCCACCGGTAATTGTGGTTATGGGCCACGTTGACCACGGCAAAACAAAATTATTGGATACTATCCGCCAGACCAATGTCATGGCCGGAGAGGCCGGAGGCATAACCCAGCATATCGGCGCTTACCAGGTAAAGAGAAAAGGGAAATTAATAACTTTTATAGACACTCCCGGGCATGAAGCGTTTACGGCCATGCGTAGCCGCGGCGCCAAGGTGGCGAATATTGCCATTTTAGTGGTAGCCGCCGATGACGGCGTTAAACCGCAAACCGTTGAAGCTTATAATATTATTAAATCAGCCAAGCTACCTTTCCTGGTGGCGATAAATAAAATTGACAAAGAGGAAGCGGATATTAATAAAACCAAACAGGAGCTTTCCAGCCAGCTGGGAATTGTTCCTGAAGACTGGGGCGGAAAAATTATCTGCGCGCCGGTATCGGCCAAGGCGGGCAAAGGCATTGAGGATCTATTAGACATGGTTTTATTAACTTCTGAATTGGAATCAAGCAATATGAAATCTAATCCTAAAGCCAAAGCCATGGGCACTGTTATTGAATCCCATATTGATAAAGGAGAAGGGCCGGTGGCGACCATATTAATACAAAACGGAACTTTAACCATGGGAGACCAGCTTACTTTTAATAATCAAATTTACGGCAAAGTGCGCGCTTTGAAAAATTATAAAAACGAAACAGTCAAAGAAGCCGCCCCTTCCATGCCGGTTAAGATTATCGGCTTGAAAATAGCGCCGGAAGTAGGCGATGTGCTGGAGGTGGGAAGCGGAGAAAAAATGAAAAATAAAAAAAATAAAACCAGCGGTTTTTTCTCTTCTCTATTAAAAAGCGCCAATGAAAAAAATAAAATGAAAAAAATTAATTTAATTATTAGATGCGATTTTCTGGGATCTTTAGAGGCAATTGAAGAATCTTTAGAAAAAATAAATACAGAAGACATTAGGGTTAATATAATATATAAAGGAATGGGAGATATCACTGAAGGCGATATAGCCAAGGCTGAGGGCCTCGGCGCATCAATAATCGGCTTTAATATAAACATACCGACTCAAGTTAAAGAACTGGCCAGAGAAAAAAATATAGATATAAAAGTTTATAATATTATCTATGACCTTATTAATGACATTAAGGCTAAAATGCAAAAACTGCTGGGAGTGGAAATTGTCAGGGTGAATTTAGGCAGATTAAAAGTGGCGGCCGTGTTTCGGACTGAAAAAAACAGCCAAATTGTCGGCGGTAAATTAATAGACGGCAAGGTTTTAAAAAATTCTTTTATTGAAGTATCGCGCCAAAATGAAATAATTGCTACCGGCACAATGACAAAATTGCAGTCAGGCAAAGAAGAAATAAACGAAGGCGGAGCCGGACAGGATTATGGAATAAAATTTGCCGGCAAGCCGGTTATAGCCGTAGGAGATATTTTACAATTTTATAAAAAAGAAGAAATGATTAAAAAAATATAATATTATGCGCCACATTGAACAGGTGAATGCATTACTAAAAATAAAACTGGCTAATTTAATAAGCAAGGAAATATGCTTGGACAATGGCTTAATTACTGTTTCTTACGCGGATTGTTCCAAGGATTTAAAACACGCCAATATCGGCGTTTCCATTTTGCCTGAAAATCTGTCGGGCACGGCTTTGGCGGAATTTAAAAAACATAATTCGCTTTTTACTAAAATCCTCAAAAAAGAAACCCGCTTAAGAATAATCCCCAGATTTAACTGGGTGATTGACAGTACGGAAAAAAACGCCGCCAAAATTGAAAAAGTGCTGCAGCAAATAAGAGAAGAAAAAAATGATTAATTCCCTTGGCAAAGGAGGTTGGGGAATTTCACGTCGCTCCTTACAAAATTTATAAACATAATGACTGACAAAATATTTTTTTATAATATATATTGAATAGGAGGAGTTAATGCCTGTATTAACTTTTAATAACCAAGAATTTGAAGTTGATGAAAATGGACATCTTGCAAATCATAAAGATTGGTCGCGTGAATTAATGTAATTTATGGCCAAGGAAGAAAGTATTAAAGAATTAGACGAAGAGCAAAGAGTTATAATCAATATTTGCCGTGACTTCTATCTTTATTATTATTTGCCGCCAATGGAAAGAATTATTATTAAAATTATGGAAAGAAAATTTGATAGTAAATTAAAGGGTTCTAAACGATATTTATATACAAAATTTAAGGAAGAGCCTCATCAGGTATTTAAATTAGCAGGGATGCCCAAGCCAAATCAGGTATATTGAATTATAAAATTAATATTATATTTGAATTACTACATACATAAGTATGTAGTTTTTTGTTTAAAATTATTATACTTTCTCCTTGCCAAAAATATTTATTTAATGTATAAATATATGATTAAGAAATAAAAAATAAATGCCGGATTATAAATTATTACACAATAAAATATACGCTAAAATAAAATCAGCGGAAAAAATACTCCTC